>Ga0222634_1000009_pt1 | contig 296146 bp, 227 predicted proteins | sample AntAcemetageno50_FD_179807 | JGI IMG/M metagenome (GOLD analysis project Ga0222634, IMG submission 179807) | Saline water microbial communities from Ace Lake, Antarctica - #50 | ecosystem: Environmental > Aquatic > Non-marine Saline and Alkaline > Saline | place: Antarctica: Ace Lake... | reverse complement strand
AACTCTCCATTGTAATATTAAATATAACTTTTTGAGCAGATCCTACGCTCACTCTCATTCAAAAGAATTACGAGCTATCGCTCGCACAAACAATCTGTATATTGCTTCTCAATATGTCATAGAACAAAACCTTCAGAGATAAAAAAAGCTGATCAAAACTTATGTTTTTAACCAGCACATATATTTCCTCGAAAGGATTACAAAGGTACGGCAAAGCAGGGGTAGAAGGCAAATTTTATTTCTAAAAAGTTCATCTTTTTTTTCTTTATTTAAAGGCCAATTTACCTAACTCCATATTCATCTGAGTTTAACTCCGTATCTTCATTATATGATGAAAATAACTTAACGCCCAAGTACATTAATGGAGTATCAAAAAGAGCAAAAAAGAACTTGAATAAATAAGAATTGATTATGAGAATAATTACCGCTCCAATGGAATTAATATTATCTCCTAGGTTTCCTGCTACATATAGTATAGTAATTATGGCTGTCGAATCTACTAATTGACTAAACATGGTAGAACCATTATTTCGTAACCATAAATGCTTTCCTTTAGTCTTTTTCTTCCAAAAGTGATATAAACGCACATCTACGCTTTGAGCAATCAGATAGGCTATCATACTTGCAATTACGTTACCAACCATAAACTCATATACTCCTTCAAATAATGAGAGTCCACCACTTACACCTGCTGAGTTTGGAAGCCAATGATTGACCGTCATTAAGAAGAGCATAAAAAAGTTCATTGCAAAGCCAATCCAAACAACAAGCTGAGCTTTTTTTCTACCAAATAATTCAGATATAAGATCTGTAGCAAGAAATGTAAAAGGATATGCTACAACTCCTGCAGGAACACTCATTGTGTAATGATTACCATTCCGAACCAACTGAGGTGTTATTGCCTGAAGCCAAGAAGGAAGATCGATACTAAAAATTGTAACGAACTTTGTTGTGCCTATAACATTACCTAATACTAAAGAGGTAAGAAAAATGGCTGTTAGTGTAAGAAAGAGAGCGTCTCGTTTATGATCCATTTGTAATTAATCATTTAGAATTGACCACATAAACAAAGTTTTCGAAACTAAAGTACTTTATTTATAGTTGAAGAACGAACTGTATACTGATAGCGTTTGTTCGATATCAAAACTAATCATTCTATGACTGCTGAAAAAATTAACACAAAAATTGAAATCACTTGGAAGGCCGTTGAGCTTTATCAAAAAAAAGGAAAGGTATCTATTCCAGATCTTGTAGAAGCAACCAAGCTTACTGCATCTGAGATTTATTCTCTTTTCCCGAACAAAAAATCTATCCTATCATTTTACTACCCAGCATTGGTCTATCAATATTGGGCTATGACTGAAGAAATTGAAGGATTTGAGGATTATTCATTAAGTGAAAAGTTCTCTAATTTTATTTACACGCTTTTTGATATGATGAGCGAGAGCCCCTATTTTGTTGATGACACCTTCAATAAATATATATTAAGTAAAGGATATTCTTCAGAATTCCATAAAGAGGTTACTGCTTTATTCAAAGACTTTCTTACTTCAGACGGGGAAATAGCAGTGAGTGCTGGATTCTTTATGAAAGACTATTCTTACAAAATTCTAGCTAGTCAATATCTATTCCTTATTAGATCTTGGCTTAACGACGAATCTGAAGATAAGGAACGTACTCTTGCGCTCTCTGATAAACTCACATCCCTTTTACAAGAAGCTGTCTACAATAAAACGGTAGACAAAAGCTTCGATTTAGTTAAATATTTATTTAGTTCTGTTGGGATTGGAAAGGATATTCCTTTTGTAGGTGACTGCATTACAGATTTATTCAATGAAAAAAAGGAAAAAAAAGATGAGTGATTTCCCATCATCGAAATTTGAGCGCGGTAAAATTATTGCAAAAACTGGAATAAAAGTTGGCACTAATTATGCTCAGCGTTATATAAAGAAAAAAGTTGGTGCTGATAGTGGTACTGACAAAGATTTCCATACTAATAATGCCAAAGAAGTATTTAAGGAATTTAGCAAGCTTCGCGGAACTGCTTTAAAAATTGCTCAAGGAATGAGCATGGATCAGGGATTTCTTCCTGAGGAATTCGCTGAAGTTATGAGTCAGGCCCAATACTCTGTTCCTCCTATTAATAAGGCATTAGTTCGAACAATAATTAAAAGAGAATTAGGTGATTACCCGGAAAATCTGTTTGCTAAGTTTGAGTCTGAAGCATTCGCGGCTGCCTCTATCGGTCAAGTGCATAGAGCAGAATTAAAAAACGGAAAAAAGGTTGCTGTTAAAATTCAATATCCGAATGTACGAGAGACCATTAATTCTGATATGGCAGTTGCTAGAACTCTAGCTAAACGAATTATCAAAAAAGGGCAGGATATAGATCCATATTTCAATGAGATTCGAACCACATTGATGGAGGAGACCGACTATAAACATGAAGGGTCACAAATTGATCAGTTTCAAAAACGCTTTGGTAGTGATGAAATCATCATTCCAGAATGGATTCAGGAATATTCTACTGAGCGTGTATTATGCATGAGCTTTGTAGAAGGTCGTCATCTCGGTGAGTTTCTAAAAGAAAACCCAAGTCAAGAAGAGCGAAATCATTTCGGACAATTGATTTGGAATTTTTTCCATGAAGAGATTCGTGTTGGAGGCTATGTACATGCTGATACTCATCCTGGAAATTTCTTATTCACATATGATGGTAAACTTGGCGTAATTGATTTCGGATGTGTTAAACTTTTCCCAGATGAGTTCTTTACAAATTATTTAAAGCTCCTACCTACTCATCTTGCTAACGATCAAGGAGCTATTCGTAATCTATATATAAAACTAGATGTGATTAATCCTGAATCAAAAACGCAGGATAGAGAAGAAGAGTATTATAACTTTGCCCGAAATTATGGAATCATGTTTTCGAAGCCTTATAAATATAACACTTTCGACTTCAGTGATCCAAAGTTTGACGAGGAAATAAGGCATTTTACAAAAGAAGCTCCATTATCAAATGAATTACGTGGTTCGAAGCACTTTTTGTATACAAGTAGAGTTCATACTGGACTATATAGTATTTTGATAAAGCTCGGAGCTCAGATCGATACTACTGGTGCAAAAGACATTTTGAGTGAATTACTCGATATGGAATTTGAATCTTTCAATGAACCTGTTGCCGTAGTTTAGTTTAATATTTATAAAAAAAGCCCCGTTTATATAATGGGGCTTTTTTTATGCTTGAACATTCGATACTTACTGATATTTATCCTAATTACTAAATAAACTTACTCAGAACTTCTCTTAGAGAATCTTTTGTAATTGGTTTACTTAAATATCCATCAATACCAGCTTTTTGATATTTTTTCTGATCTGAAACCATAGCGTTTGCTGTTACAGCAATAATTATAGGTTTCTTGATTCCATCATAATTTTCCGTTATCAATTTTGATGCATCCAAACCGTTAATTTTTGGCATCTGAATATCCATAAGAATTACATCATACCAATCAGAAGTAGCCATCCGGACTGCTTTTTCACCATCATCAGCAAGTTCTATATTCTTTAACCCTAAGCTCTCAACTAATTTTTTGATCACAATCTGATTAATCTTTACATCTTCAGCTACGAGTATTTTAATATCTTCAAGTGACTTATCTTTAAGTAGATTCTTTATTTCTGGAGCTTCATTTAAGAGGTATGGCTTAAAGGGAATTTCGAAGTAAAAAGATGAGCCAATTCCTTCCTCAGAGTCATAGCCAATTATACCTCCCATTAATGTCACTAAGTTTTTTGAAATTGAAAGTCCTAATCCCGTTCCTTCAATATTTGAATCTGAAGATCCTTTAAAAAACTTAGTAAATAACTGTTTTTTACCCTTCTCTGAAATCCCAATACCTGTATCACTAATAGTAAAACGAATGCTTATTTCTTCACTATCCGATTTTACAAGTTGTGATCTAACTGTAACTGATCCTTCTTCTGTAAATTTAATTGCATTATTGATTAGATTTAGAAGTACCTGACGTAACCTTAATGAATCTCCATTTACTTTCAACGGTATTGTTGAATCATGATCGATGATAAGCTGAATATTACCATTCTTTTTCTCAAGCCTAGGTTTTACAATCTCGATTAACTTTTTAATGTCATTTTCTATTTCAATCTCGTTCTCTTGAATAATTAGATTACCGCTTTCTATCAAAGTAACATCTAAGATATCACTTATTAGCCCTCTAAGATGCTCACTACTATAGCTTAAATTGGAAAGTAATGCGTCCTGGTCTTCATCTAGTCCTGTTTCCATTAATAATTCAGATATCCCAACTATGCCATTCAAAGGAGTCCGCATTTCATGACTTATTGTAGCTAAAAAATCAGATTTTGCTTTATCAGCTGATTGAGCTTTCTCTTTTTCTTTTTCAAGAGCTAATATTGTCTCTTTAAGTTGAATACGATCTTCAGAGTATGCTTTTTTAAAAACGTAAAGAGAATACCCAAGTGTAGTTAAGGTAATAAAACCTGCTATTGAAAAGTCTCTCACTCTATCATAATCACTTGAATATGGTAGAGCTAAATTTGGGTTTTGATTCTCTATTACTACATAGAAAATCAGTACAATTAAGCTCATACCAAAAAATATCAAAAAGCCTTTATTTGGGAGAACAAGTAAGCCAGACATATAAATCAAAACCATCATCAACAAAATTACTCCTGATATTCCACCTGCTGGTAACCAAGAATACATTAAGACAATAATTGCCGATGTATAGTAAATAGTGGCAATGATATTAAATGATACTTTTTTCTTGAAAGCTATATAGAGACCTGAATACAAAACTAAACAGACAAAATACGTAGTCTGTATTTGTAAGATGTAATCTGCTAAAAGTGCAATTATCCACCAGATTAAGAAAACTATAACAGTAAGAAATATAGTGATATCGAATAGCTTGTATTCAATATCTACCTTTGCATTAAATGAGGGAAATAAATCTTTTATTTTCAAACCATAACCTTGTTTTATCTAAGATAAAAATATTGGGCATGGCGCAAAATTCTAAACATAAAAAAAGCACAGGTTAATAACCTGTGCTCTATTTTTATGTCAATTACTTAGAATCACCTATTAATTGAATTCAAATATCGATAAAACTCACTATCTGTTGATATGATAAGTGATGTTTCTTTATCGATAGTTTTACCGTAAGCTTCCATGCTCTTAACAAAGGAATATAATTCTCTTGCTGCTGCAGATTTATTGTAAGCCGCGTTATAAATAGATGCTGCTTCTGCATCTGCTCTACCTCGAATAGTTTCTGCACTTCTAAATGCTTCCGATTGAATTCTTAATAGTTCACGTTCTTTCTCACCGTTAATTCGGGAAGATTCACCCTGACCTTCTGACCTAAATTTGTCAGCGATTCGGTTTCGTTCAGAAATCATACGATCGTAAACGGTACGTCTAACTTCTTCAGCATAGTTGATACGCTTAAATCTAAAATCCAATATAGCAATCCCAAGATCTTCTGCTCTTTTATTTGCCAATTCTTGAATCTGTTCTTGGATATTATCGCGTCCAATTTGAATATTCTCTAAAGAATCATTCACAATATCGGCGATTACACCTTCGGTTTCTGCAACTCGATTCGATGAACGTATAAGTTCTACTAAATCGTGGGAAGCAACAGCATTTCTTGTTTCACCATCGAGTATATCATCTAATCTTGATTGAGCACCACGTTCATTTCCTAATCGCTCGAAATATTTAAGCGGATCAGTTATTTGCCATCTTGCATACGTATCAACAAATATAAATACTTTGTCTTTTGTAGGAACTTGATTTGGATCACCATCCCATTCCAAATAACGTTTTTCAAAATAATTCGCTTCTTGAAGAAATGGTATTTTAAATTTTAGGCCAGGCATATTAATTGCCTCTCCTTTTGGTTCTCCAAACTGGGTAATTATTACTTGTTCTTGCTCATCTACTATAAATGCTGAATTGAAAAGTATAATTCCAATTATTGCTACAACTACTATTAATCCTAATCTTTTAATGTCTTTCATCGATTTACCTCTTAATTATTGATTAGTATTAGTTGTTGTTTTTGGGCCACTCATTTGGAGCTGTAGTAATGGAATTACACTATTCCCTTTTTCATCGGTAATTATTTTCTGTCCCATTTTTGGTAGAATTTCTTCCATAGTTTCTAGGAAAATACGGGTTTTTGTCACCTCAGGAGCTTTGATATACTCAGCATACAGATCATTGAATTTAGAAACTTCACCTTGTGCTGTATTTACTCGACTAAGAGCATACCCTTCAGATTGTTGAATGGTTTGTTCTGCTTCACCAGCTGCTCTAGGAATCACACGGTTATAATCAGCTCTTGCTTGGTTGATAAGTGTTTCTCTTTGTTGTTCGGCTTCGTTAACACCGTTAAAAGAGGGTTTTACTGGATCTGGTGGATTAGCATCTTGTAATACCATTTGTTCAATTTTAATCCCTAATTCATATTCATCAACAATTGCTTGAATTATTAATTCAGCTTCGCTTGCTACTTCAGCCCTACCAACGGTAAGTACTTCGTTTACTGTTCTGTCTCCAACTATTTGTCGCATTGCCGCTTCTGAAATATCTCTTAGAGTTTCATCTGCATTACGAACTTTAAACAGGTAATTATAAGGGTTATCAATTCTGAACTGTACTACCCATTCTACATCTGCTAGATTTAGGTCTCCAGTAAGCATCAATGATTCCCCACCATATCCTGCTTTTCGATACGATGAATTTACACCAGCTGAAGTAGTTCGGTATCCAAACTCTTGTTTAAGTTGACGTTGTACAGGTACATATTTTACTTGATCTATAAACGGAATCTTAAAATTAAGACCTGGTTTCGCTTCGTCAACATATTTTCCAAAGCGCATTACTACTCCAACTTCTTCAGTCTCGACTGTGAAAAAGGAGGAGAATACAGTCATAATTGCCAGAAAACCGACAATTATCCACCTAATATTTTTTGTTATTTGTTCAAACTGCGGGGGCAGATTGAATTCAAAATTTGGATCTTGAGCCATAATTATGTGTTATTTTATTTTGTCTAGTTTAAACTGTTAATATAACCCCAAACATTACGCCAAAAAGTGTAATGATGTTAAACTGTCAGAAGTGATTTATACTTTCAGACAAATAACTGTTGTATCATCTGCGAGTTGGTAATTACTAAATTTTTGAACAGTTCGCTTGATTTCTTGAGCTATCTCACTTGAAGAAAGTTTCTCAGTGTCAATACGTTCCAATAAGCGTGGAACTTCTTCAAATCCAAAGCGTTCTCCCTTTTCATTATCTGCTTCAGGTAGTCCATCAGAATAAAGCAGGAAAATATCTCCTTTTTTCAACTTAAACTCTTGAGCATGATATTCGGTATCTACTTTTACACCTAATGGTAATCGCGGATCTGGAGTTTGAATAAAATCAGCTACACCATTTCTTTTTAACACTGGCTTACAATGCCCTGCATTTACAACAGAAATATTTTTTGACTGAAGTTCATATCTAGCCATCGCACATGTTATAAAAGTACGTTTATCAGTTCTATTGAAAATAGGTTCATTTACATTTGTCAAAATCTCTGCAGGTTTATCCTCTTTCATTCTAGCAAGTAAAAGTCCACTAGTAAAAATTGCCGGCATTGCTGCACGCATCGCTTTTCCAGATACATCAACAACTACCATAGTTAGTGCTTTTGGGCTACCATCTTTATTTTTAGAAAGTACATAATCAAAGTAATCCCCACCTACTTCAAATGATGGAAGGAAGAAGCCAAATACATCAAAACCCTCACCAACTGGTGGTTGCACTGGCATTAATTTGTATTGGCTTTCTCGGGCAATCTCGATTTCTTTTTCAACTCTAAGATGTTGGGCCATTCGTTCTTGATATTCAGGTATATAATCACCTACATCAGAAACTGGAATTCCATACCTATATGATATAAACCCAAATATTGGAACCCCAGCTATTAAAAAACCTTGCACCCACCATGTTGATGCCATTTCAATGCTTTCTGAACCAATGTAAGGCATTACTAAAATCACACAAACAAATACCCACCATGAGGTATTTACAGTAACAATCCCATAATTATGATAAACAAGTACCAATACTAGAGCTAGCGAACTAAAGATCAATAAATCACCCCATAAATCGAGCGGAGTTGCTACTAGTCTTCCTAATGAAGTAATTAAAAGTGCTGTAAATAGAACAATTACTAAAAGAGAGAGGTGTTTATTTCTAATCCAATGTTTAAAAAACCCGTATACAAATCCAACTTGACCAAACCCAATTAGCCAAACTGTACTCCACGCTGTCATATTTATCGTAAACATTTTTAAACTTATGCTTCCTTCAGTAAACCCAAATTGGCTATCATTTTGCATATAAAAGGTATCACTAAAATAAATACCTACCGCAAAAAGTCCAAGTAGGAGGCCTCCTATAAAAAACCCATGTATTAAAGAAGCTCCAGTCTCTCTTACAAAAAACCTTCGTTGCCAAAAAGCATCAATTAATTCGAGTTCACCGTTTTTTTGGTTTCTAGCAAATGCTTCCCAACTGATATATGCCATAGATGCATATAATCCAATAATGAGTCCAACAAGTAGATTGTTCAGAATAATATTAAACAATCCTCCACCATTTAATAACTCTCCAAATACATCAACATAAAAAATCATCCGCCAACCAAAATAAGTAGCAGTTATTAATATGAACATTACCAATGAACGGCGCCATTCTACCTTTCCTTTAAAGATATTTCTTGTCCCAACAGCAATTACAAAAATGGCTAATAAGATTGCCAAAATTACAACCACGTAAGTAAAAAGAGGAAAGTCTTCAAAGAAATTAACATTTAGATTGATAGGCTCAAGTTCATTTCTCGCAATAAATGAGTCAATTTTATATCCAAACTTGGTACTAAAGCCATTTATAGTTTCAAACTCTTTAACAACAGGTTCCAATGATATTGATAAAAATTCAGGACCAGTTAAAACTTGAGAATTTCTTTTCCATTCAACATTAATTACCGGAGAATCATCACTCTCTCGATTAGAAGGTCGTTGCAGTTGACCTTGAGATTCTGATGAATAGAATAGAGAATCTTCAATACCTAATCCAAGAAGAGTGTAATTTTCAAGCGGGTAATTGAATATATCACCAACTATTTTTTGAGCCACAGCTTCAATAGAATCGCCTTGAATAAAAGTTGGATTACTCTCTTCAGGATTTGTACTAATACGAATTACATTTCCTGTATTTGAAGTTCTAATAGCTAACTTACCGACTGCTTGAAATGCAGTATTTATATTTATTATAGGTTCTTCAAGACTTGAGGGACTAGCCAAAATACTAGCCCAGCTTTGTAAATGAACATCCTGCTTGTTCATTTCAGAAGGTGAAATGTCACTTGATAAAGAGTCTTTAAGCATTCTGAGGTAATCTGAATGCTGTTCAAACATTGAGGCTATTGCAAGACTATCTGTAGAGAATCCAAGATTTGGTGCCAGGCTTTTAATGTAGTCAGCAACTTCTGAACTACTTTTCTGGATTGATCCATTAGCATTTATATCAATTTGTGGTCTTAAAAAACCAAAAATGAATGCCCCAATTATTCCTAAAGCAATTATTATGTATGAGTTTCTTTTAAACACTACTTGGAATCTACAACCTCTGATCTAAATTTTTAATCCAATTTTGAGACTTACGAAAAGTGTATTGCTTTGTTGCTCTCTCAACTCTTTTTTTCAATTATTCTTTAAAAGCAGATTCAGCACTCACATATTCGAAATCAGAGTCTAATTTCGGTTAGCTGAAGAATTAACACTCGTTGTTAATCTAATCCTTCTAAAGGACTTCTAAAACTTTTTACTTTCTGCAACAGCAAGTTGATCAACACGTTCGTTTAGCTCTAAACCTGAGTGTCCTTTAACTTTAATCCAACTCACTTTATGAGTATTCATTGCTAAAAGCATTGCTTCCCATAGATCTTTGTTTTCGACTGGCTTTTTGTCAGCTTTACGCCATCCTTTTTTTTGCCAGTTTTCGATCCAGCCTTTAGTCATAGCATTAATTATTAATGCGCTATCACTATGAATTTTAACATGACATGGTTTTTTCATTGCTTTGAATGCTTCGATTACAGCCATCATCTCCATACGATTATTGGTTGTATGAGCTTCTCCTCCAGAAAGTTCTTTCTCTTTTTTCCCATGAATTAAAATAGCTCCCCATCCACCTGGTCCTGGATTCCCTGAGCATGCACCGTCCGTATATACAATCACTTCTGGAAGATTAGACATATAGTTCAGTAATTTTAGATATGCTTTCTTTCATAGATTTTGCACTTTTTGAAACATGATCAATCCAGTTTTCTAGATCGGAACCTGAATATATAATTCCACGACTTGAGTTAATTAAAGGAATTCCCTCATGATCAGACAAAGACGCAGCCAATTCATCTATTGATCCTCCTTGTGCTCCAATTCCTGGAATTAACAAACTACTATTTCCATGATGTTGAATCACCGCCTTTGCTTCGTCAGCTTGGGTAGCACCTATTACCATTCCTATATGTGCTTCAACTTTCACAGAGTATTCAAATAACTCGTGTGCTATATATTCTGCCATACTATCAAATCCTTCAAATGGCTTCTTCAAAAAATCTGAAGCTCCTAGATTTGAAGTTAATGTAAGTACGTAGATTCCTTTACTCTCATCATCAGAAAATGCATTTAGTGTTTCAAAACCCATTAAAGGATTTAAAGTAACAGCATCAACTTCAAACTTATCAAAAAATGCTTTTTTATAATGTTCTGATGTAGAACTAATGTCTCCTCTTTTCGCATCTGCTATTACTATTCTATCTTTTGGGATATGAGCTATAACTTCTTGAAAAACAGCTAATCCAACAGGACCAAGTGACTCAAAAAAAGCTAGGTTAGGTTTAAATGCAGCGCAATGTTCGTAGGTATAATCGATCACCATTTTACAGAAAAAAACTATTTGTTCTTCTGGGGTCTCGAATTTGGCTTTAACCGATTCAGGTAGTAATTCAATGTTTGGATCTAAACCAACACATAACGTTGATTGAGATACTTTTACCGCTTGTTGTAATTTTTCTATGTAAGTCATTTAAAAAATATTTTCAAGAAGATAACACTTACCATCGAAAATTTCGGATAAGAATCTATTCCAATTTTAATTATTGTATGTTTATTGATGTAAAACGATTGGGGTGATGACTAATTTTTTTTAGCTTCAGGCTCATTTCTATTAACTAAGGTATTATGATTATAAAAAAACTATCAAAATTAGCTTCATTCGCATTTACGATTTTAATATGTGGCTTAGCATTTTCAAGTCTTTCTTTTGCTCAAGATGAACCTATTGAGTCGGATTCCACTGATGAAAATATTAGTAACGGAGATTTACCTTTAGAAGCAGGTAGAGAATTCTCTTTTAACTTAAATGAAGGTTCTTGGATTGCATTAGATGTAAGCCCAGACGGTAATACTATTGTTTTTGATTTCTTAGGTGATTTGTACACCATGCCAATAACAGGTGGTGAAGCTACTCAAATAACAAAAGGTATGCAGTTTGATAGTCAACCAAGATTTAGCCCTAATGGCGAAAAAGTCGTATTTATTTCTGATGCTTCTGGTGGTGAAGGAGTTTGGACCATTGATCTTTCCACAGATGAAATGGAATTAAAGCAAATTACCAGTGGTAAAAGTAATGAATACCAATCTCCAGAATGGGCTCCAGATGGTAAGTATATAATAGCTTCAAAAGATTCACCTGGTAGTCATAAAATTTGGATGTACCATATAGATGGTGGTTCTGGTACTGCTTTAGTTAGAGAACCAGGTAATATGAGAATGACAGAAGGAGCATTTAGCCCCGATGGTAGATATATATGGTTTTCAAGAAGAACAGGGTCGTGGGAATATAATGCGTCACTTCCTCAATACCGGATCGTTACTTACGATCGCGAGACTGGAGAAATGGCAACACAAGTTTCTAGATATGGATCTTCATTTAGAGCTACTCCTTCTAATAATGGGAAGTGGTTAGTATATGGTACACGTCATGATGAACATACTGGACTAGTAATTAGAGATTTAAAAACTGGTATTGAGCGATGGTTAGCTTATCCAGTTCAACATGACGATCAAGAATCACGAGCTTCAAGAGATGTATTGCCTGGGATGTCTTTTACTCCTGATGACAAATATGTTATTACTTCCTATGGTGGTAAGATTTGGAAAATTCCTACAGAAGGTGGTGAATCTATAGAAATTCCTTTCAGCGTAAATGGTAAGATTGAACTTGGTCCAGAGTTAGATTTTGAATATCCAATTTCGGATAGCGAAGAGTTTATAGTCACTCAAATCAGAGATGCTGTTCCTTCTCCCGATGGAAAAATGATTGCTTTTACTGCTTTGAATGAAATTTATACTATGGAATTTCCAAACGGCACACCAAAAAAATTGATAACACTTGACGAAACCCAAGCTCAACCAGTTTGGTCGCCTGATGGCAATTGGATAGCATTTGTTACTTGGCAACCAGAAGGTGGAAAAGTGTATAAGGTGAAACCAAATGGTAAGGGTTTAAAGCAATTGAATAAAGATAATGGCGTTTATCAGCATCCTGCATGGAGTAATGATAGTAAGAGAATTGTTCTTGTTAATGGCGACTCTGAAGGTTTTAGAAACGCAACCCAAAGAGCAGCTTTTAGAGGGACTTCAAATTTGATTTGGATCAGTGCTGATGGTGGAACAGACAATTTTATTAGTTTTACTAGTGGACGATCAAATCCTCATTTTGTTAAAAATAATGATAGAATTTTCTTATCCAGTTCAAACGGTCTTACATCAATTAGATGGGATGGTACTGATGAAAAAGAACATCTTAAAGTTCAAGGAAGCCCAGCTCCTGGATCTTCAAATAGTCCAAGAGCATCATGGATAAGAATGGCACCAGAAGGTGACCAAGCATTGGCTCAACTTGGTTATGATCTTTATGTGGTAACTGTACCACAGGTTGGAGGAGAAGCACCAACAATCAGAGTTGGTGGATCAAGTTCATTTCCTACTCAGAAACTAACTGATATAGGTGCTCAATTTCCTGCATGGGGATGGGAAGCAAATGATATCCATTGGTCAATAGGAAATGCTCATATCCGTTACAATCTAGATGATGCTAAAGCATACAAAGACAGTGTAGAATCAGCTAAAGAAATGGAAAAGGAAAAGAAAGAAGAGACCATAGATTCTGAAGAAGATGAAGCAGAAGAAGTTGAGGAGGTAAAAGAAGAAAAGAAAAAAGATGAAGGCTACAAACCTCTTGAAAAACGCATTGAAGTTATTGCTAAGCGAGATACCCCTGAAGGTTTAATTGTACTAAGAGGAGCAACTGCAATTACTATGAATGGATATGAGATTATTCGAAATGCTGATATTCTTGTTGAAAACAATAGAATAAAAGAAGTAGGGGCAAGAGGTTCGTTTACTATTCCTTCTGGAGCTGAAATCATGGATATGAGTGGGAAAACCATTGTCCCGGGATTTGTTGATACACATGCACATTTTCGTCATCCTGTAAATCTTCACCGTGGACAGTTTTGGTCATATTTGACAAACCTTGCCTTTGGAGTTATTACAACTCGAGATCCTCAAACTGCTACTACCGATGTATTAACTTATGGCGATTTAGTTGATTCAGGAGAATTATTAGGACCAAGAGTGTATTCTACTGGACCTGGTGTTTTTAGTAGTGAGAATATCAAGAATCTTGAACATGCTCAGGATGTTTTAATGCGATACAGCTCTTATTACAATACTAAAACTATTAAAATGTATGGCGCTGGTAACCGTGAGCAAAGACAATGGATTATTCAAGCTGCACGAGAACAAAAAATAATGCCTACAACTGAGGGTGGATTAGACTTTAAAGAAAATCTTACTCAAGTTATTGATGGATATCCTGGTCACGAACATTCATTTCCTGTATTTCCTTTATATAGCGATGTAACAGATCTTGTAGCATTTTCAAATACCGCATATACACCAACACTTTTAGTGGCTTACGGTGGTCCGTGGACAGAGAACTATTTCTATGCTTTAGAAAGACCCCATGATGACCCTAAACTGAATTATTTTATGCCTCATGAGAATTTAGATTCCAGATCTAGAAGAAGAAATGCTGGCTGGTTTATGGAAGAAGAATATGTACACGAAGAGCAGTCTAAAGTTCTGAAAGATATTGTTGAAAAAGGTGGAATTGCTGGAGTAGGTAGTCATGGTCAATTACAAGGTCTTGGATTCCATTGGGAGTTATGGGCAATTCAAAGTGGTGGACTAAGTGAACATGATGCGCTAAAAGTTGCAACCATCCATGGAGCAAAAGCAATTGGTTTAGAAAGGGATTTAGGTACTATTGAATCTGGAAAGTTAGCAGATTTTGTTATCCTAGATAAAGACCCTTTACAGAATATCAGGAATTCTAATTCGGTTAGTTATATAATGAAAAATGGAAGGTTATATAATGCCAATACTTTAGATCAAGTATTCCCTATAAAGAAAGAGCTTGGCACCTTTTGGTGGCAAAATACTGGACCAAGTGGAGTGCCAGGTATTAAAGAATAAACACAAATTTAAAGCCTCTATTTTTAGAGGCTTTTTTATTTCATGAACAATTACAATCTGGTCCGCAGTCATGATTTGATGACTTTCTCTTAATTGGACTAATGACAAACCTATTAGCTAGGTAGACTAAAACAATGGCAAGCATTCCAAATGCTACCCCAGTTTGAAAATCTAACCCCATTACCAATTACTCCCAACCTGAAATGCAATAAAGGAACAAATATATGCCAAGACAGTCATATATGTGAACATTGCGATAGGCCATTTCCAAGAGTTTGTTTCTCTCCTAACGATTGCAATAGTACTCATACACTGCATTGCTAGTGCAAAGAAAATCATGAGAGAAATTGCCGTTGCTACAGAATAGACCGGCTTTCCAGTTTCAGGATTTATATCGTTAATAAGTTTTTCTTTGAGGGTTTCATTAACCTCATCTCCTTCTTCAATACTATAAATAGTATTTAGAGTACCTACCATTACCTCTCTTGCTGCAAATGAAGTCAAGAGTGCAATCCCAATTTTCCAATCAAATCCTAGTGGTTCGATAGAAGGTTCAATTATCTGACCAAACTTCCCAGCATAGCTGTGACGGAGTTGATATGATTCAAAAGATTCTTCACTACTAGCTTCTGAAACAAATTCTTCATTTCCTACTTTTGGGAATGACGCCAAAAACCATAGTACAATCGAAATTGCTACAATGATCTTTCCCGCTTCTGTGATAAAAACTTTTCCGCGTTCGGCTGTATTCTGAAATACAACCGACCACTTAGGCATTTTATAACTAGGTAATTCCATTATAAATGGAGTTTGTTTCCCACTTGGGAATATTTTCTTCATCACCGCTGCTGCTAATACTGCCATAAAAATCCCAAAAAAGTATAGCCCAAAAAACGTAACCCCTTGTAAAGTAAGTACACCTAAAACTGTAGTTGGAGGTATAAAAGCAGCTATCAATAATGCATAAACAGGAAGCCTAGCTGAACAGGCCATAAAAGGAAGAACCATTATTGTAATAATTCGGTCTCTCCAATTCTCGATAGTTCTTGCAGCCATTATACCTGGAATAGCACAAGCAAAGCCAGACATAAGAGGAACTACCGATCTACCATGTAAACCCACTTTTGTCATGAAACCATCCATTACAAAAGCAGCACGAGCCATATATCCAGTTCCTTCTAAAATGTAAATAAAGAAGAATAGAAATAAGATTTGCGGTAGAAATATAACTACACCTCCTAACCCAGCAATTACTCCATCAACAAGTAAATCGTTTAACATACCCTTAGGTAGAGCATTCGAAACCCATGCCCCACCTTCAACAAAAAGAAGGTCAATCATATCCATAAATGGAGTTGCCCAAGAAAAGATAGCTTGGAACATAAATAAAAGAACTGCCACAAAAATAAAAGGTCCTGCAACTTTATGTGTTACGACAGAATCAATTTTATCAGTTAATGTTTTCTCAAACTGTTTTGTCTGTTTTGAAGCCCCAGACGTACATTCCCCAATGAAATTGTATCTACGAAGAACCTCTACAGCCATTGGATTCCCACCCTGCTGTTCAATCATTCCTCGTGCTTTGGCAATGATTTTCTTTCCTTTTTCAGCCTCTTCGAAAGTGTAAAATGCTCCTATAAATTCTCCTTCGCTTATCAATCTAAGAGCTTCAATGTACCTGGCATTCTCAGGTATATTAGTGTAAGGTATAATCCAATCATCAATCACCAGTTTCATCGCATCAAAAAGCGTTTCATCTGGAACCCATTTCAATGGGCGAGGTGCTTCTAATTCAAATTTTTGAATTTCATCTTTTAAGAGTTCAACATCAGACTTATTCTTAGCTGAAATAGCAAGAACAGGAATTCCTAAAGTTTCTGAAATCGTTTCTGGATTTATAGTGATCCCTCTATCTTCCGCAACATCTGTCATATTTAATACTAGAATCATTGGAATGTTTAAATCCATGACCTGAGTTGCTAAATATAGATTTCGATCGAGATTGCTTGAGTCAACAACTACTAGAACTAAATCAGGAACTTCTTCATGCTCATAGCTTCCAATCAAAGCTTCATATGTAATACGCTCGTCTAATTTCTTATAATTTAGACTGTATGCTCCTGGGAGATCTATTACTTTATGAAGAACACCACCTATTATTGTGGTTCCAACTTTTCGCTCTACAGTAATTCCAGGGTAGTTTGCTATCTTTTGCCTAAGCCCTGTTAAAACATTAAATATAGTAGACTTACCAGTATTAGGATTACCAACTAAAGCTATAGTTAATGGATTGTTATTCATTAAATATCCTCAACAATAATACATTTCGCTTCTGATTCTCTTAAGGAAAGTAGATATCCTCTAACTTTGATTTCCATCGGAAATCCGAGTGGTGCTCTTCGAACAATTTCTAATGTGATGCCTGGAGTAATTCCCATTTCAAGTAAACGGGTAGTATCAACTCCGGTAATATTTTTTACTTGTACTTTTTGTGAACTATGAATTTCTGATAGAATTATATCCATAATCCTAAATAGGACTTACAAAAATTGATTTTGCTAAATTTTCAGCGATTGCCAATCTGGATTCACCTACTTGAAGAATAATATTTTTCTGATTAGAAATAATTTTCCCGTTTACGCCTTCAACACACCCTAATTCGTTCAAACGACAAACATCATCACAGTTGCAATCTAAACAGCGAACTACTATTTCTTCGCCTTCTTTACTAGTATTTAAGGGGTGCATCATACAGTGAAAATCTCTTATTTAAAAATGATCTAAATAAGATAAAGATTTCTATTCTTTAAATGAACCCTTTTTTTTTGAATTTTCAGAGTACTGATTCAGGAAATACTTCTTCAAATCCATGGGGTGGGTTCGCCAAAGTCCAGGTTTCGAAATAGAATTTTTTCTCTGATGAAAGCCGTTTTCCATTGATAGAAAAAAAGCGAAATGCATCTGGTAACATTCCTTGAAGATTATAAAAGAATCTTATGTAAGTATTTTCTTTGCTGAATAAATGAATATCAAATCCATCTTTTGCTTCTCTTTTATAAAGAATGATCCAACCTTTTTCTAGAACATCACGAAGCATTTTTCTAGTAAATGAATGTATGATGTTTGATTCGACTTCATCATTTGTAATAACAATTGCTTCATTCATGTCTAAGTCAAGAATTGCCGATTTCAATAAATCATGTTTTCCATTCTTTGTTGTTAAAGACAATCCTTCTAAACCGTTATCTAATGCCATTAGAAAATCATTGTAATTTGAAAGTACATTAACACCAAATTTATCGTTTTCTAAATCTGATCCTGAGAAATACAAAGTTGAATATGTTGGATCGGGTTTTGTAAATGCAGCCAAAGGATTTTCCTCAGTCTTTTCTTCAGAAGGTGCTAAATCATCTAGACGTTGATCATGATGAAAGATTAGTTTTAGGATATCAGTTTGAGGCATAATAATTTTCCTTTTTGGGAGTATAAACAAAAAATCCCGATCACAATTTCTTGAGATCGGGATTAAAATCATATCAAATCAAAAGATGATTAAATCATAGTAGCGATTACAAGTGCTACAACCGACATCAACTTTATAAGAATGTTTAATGATGGACCTGAAGTATCTTTGAAAGGATCACCTACAGTATCACCTACTACAGCAGCTTTGTGAGGCTCAGATCCTTTACCATAATGAACACCTTCAATCTCAACACCTTCTTCAATCATTTTCTTAGCGTTATCCCAAGCGCCACCAGCGTTAGATTGGAATAAAGCCATCAATACACCAGCAGAAGTTACACCCGCAAGAAGACCACCAAGCATTTGTGCACCTAATGTTGGATCATCACTGATGAAACCTGGAACGAATCCGAATAATACTGGAACTGTTACAGCTAGAAGGCCCGGTAGAACCATTTCACGAATAGAAGCAGTTGTAGAAATCTCAACACATTTTTCGTATTCAGCTTTGCCATCCGCAGCATCAAAAGTAGCTTTATCAGCGTCTGTCCAATCAGCATATTCTTTCTCGCCGTTCTTATTCATTACATCAAGAGCAGCTCTTAATTCTGGAATGTCTTTGAATTGACGTCGAACTTCTTCAATCATTGCCATTGCTGCTCGTCCAACTGCATTCATTGATAAAGCAGAGAATAAGAAAGGAAGCATTGCACCAACAAAAAGAGATGCCATCACAGAAGGAACAAGAACATCTATTCCTGCTAATTCAACATCATGTGTTGCATTGTAAGATGTTACGAAAGCAGCAAAAAGTGCCAATGCAGTTAACGCTGCTGAACCGATTGCAAAACCTTTACCAATTGCAGCAGTAGTGTTACCAACAGCATCTAGTTTATCAGTTCGCTCACGTACTTCCGGTGGAAGATCAGCCATTTCAGCAATTCCACCAGCGTTATCAGAAACTGGACCATAAGCATCAACTGCTAATTGAATTCCTGTATTTGCAAGCATACCAACAGCGGCAATTGCAATACCATAAAGTCCTGCAAAACTATGCGCGCCAATAATTGCTACTGCAATAATTAGAATAGGAATAGCAGTTGAAATCATACCAACTCCTAAACCAGCAATAATGTTTGTTGCTGAACCAGTGATTGATTGTTTCACAATGGAAAGAACTGGTTTTGTACCTGTACCAGTATAGTGCTCGGTTACTAATCCAATTAATAATCCAGCAGCTAAACCAAAAATAGTAGCCCAAAATACTCCCATACTAGTGAATTCTTTACCATCAAAAGTCCATGTAGCTGGAAGCATCCATTGAATAATAAAAAATGAAGCAACTAGCATGACAATAGCAGAAGCAAACTCACCAAAGTTTAATGCCTTTTGTGGATCACCACCATCTTTTACACGCACTAAGAAAGTACCTATGATGGAAGTAAAAATTCCAGTACCTGCTAAAACTAGAGGTAGCAAGACAGCAGATAGCCCTTCAAAATTATCACTCCAAGAAGGTATAGTCATGAAAGCCGCGCCTAAAACCATTGTACCAATAATTGATCCTACATAAGATTCAAAAAGATCGGCACCCATACCAGCAACATCACCAACATTATCACCAACGTTATCTGCAATTGTTGCTGGGTTTAATGGGTGATCTTCAGGAATACCTGCTTCTACTTTACCTACAAGGTCAGCTCCAACATCGGCAGCTTTAGTGTAAATACCACCACCCACGCGAGCGAAAAGAGCGATTGATGATGCTCCAAATGAGAAACCAGTTACAACTGCAAGAACCTGAGTAACTGAACTGTATCCTTCAATACCAAATACGTTAGAAAAGATAAGAAGCAAACTTGAAAGCCCTAAAACTCCTAATCCAACTACTCCTAATCCCATCACAGAACCGCCTGCAAATGCAACTTCAAGACCTTTTCCAAGACTTGTTCTTGCAGCTTGTGTTGTTCTGACGTTTGCTTTTGTAGCAACTTTCATTCCTATAAAACCTGCTAGACCAGAACAAATGGCTCCAACTATAAATGAAATAGCTACCATCCAACTTGATGTAGCAGGGTCAGCACTCCATGCAAGAATTATAGCAACTACAGCTACAAAAATTGCTAGAACTTTGTATTCAGCTTTAAGGAAAGCCATCGCACCTGCAGCAATACTATCTGCAATACGGCCCATTCTCTCAGTGCCTACTTCTTGTTTGGTTACCCAAGAAGATTTTATTGCGGTGAAAATAAGAGCAATTACTCCTGCCGTAAGTGTAAAATAGATTATGTTGTTCATAATTCCGCGTGTGTTAGTTTACGTTATAACCCGATTACCCCGGGAACTTAATTAAAAAAATTCATTGCTCTTTCAATACCTAAATTCACGAAAGCAAGAGCAGCATCGTGAGCTTTTTGGACTGAAGATTGAACTTCATCCATTTCTGATTCATCAAATGGCGACAGTACGTAATCTACTTGCCGTCCTCTTTTAAAATCATTTCCAATACCAACTCGTAGTCTAGGATATTCTCTAGCTCCCAACTTCTCATTAATATCTGCTATACCATTATGACCTCCATCACTACCTTGCCCCTTCATTCTTATTGAACCAACTGGCAGGTTTAAGTCGTCGTAAATCACAAGGCAATCTTTTATTCCTGTATTGTATTTAGCTAAGGCTTTTTTAACTGCTGAACCACTTCTATTCATATAGTTTGTGGGTTTAATCAACACTATTTTTCGCCCTTTATATCTCCCTTCTGCAACTACAAATGGGCCGTTTCCAGCGCCAAAATCAACAGAAAGGGTGTTGGCTAATTTATCAATTACATCAAAGCCGATATTATGCCGGGTTCCATCATATTCTTGTCCAACATTACCCAATCCAACAATTATGGACATGACAGAACCCTGCTAAATAATCGTCTTAATCTTCTGAAGATTCTTCAGATTCTTCAGTTGCTTCTTCAACACCTTCTTCTGTTTCTTCTTCATCTAACTCAGTTACAAGAGCACCTTTTGGTGGTCTAATAGTAACAATAGTTCTACTTAAAGCATCTAGAGGAATAATCCCTTCCAATGTTAAGTCATTAACATGGAAAGATTCGCCAATTTTAAGATCTGTAATATCAACTTCAAATTGAGACACAATGTATTGAGGAAGCACACGAATTCTTACGAATTTCATTGGTTGCAACATACGACCACCGTTCTCAATTACACCTCGAGAAGTTCCTACAATTTTAACAGGTACTCTAAGAGTTACTTTATGAGTATCAGCTAGTACATAGAAATCTGCATGAATAGGACGATCAGTTACTGGATCATATTCCATTCTTTTAAGAAGTGTTTTATACACTTTACCTTCTACAGTTAACTCCTGTAGCTTGGTGTGCGCTGTTCTAAGTATTTTTTCAAGCTCTAACTCGTCAACCGAAAAGTGAACATTCTCTTCAATTTCTGGACCATAGAGTACAGCTGGAACTCTTTTTTCTTCTCGTAATGCACGGTTTGCTTTTTTACTAAGCTCACGTGGAGTTCCTTCAATTTTTACTAATTCTGGGTATGCCATTTTTTTACGTTTACCTTATAAACATTAATTATCAAACAAAGCACTGATAGTATCATTAGTGTGAATACGCTGAATTGCTTCAGCAAAAATATTCGCAACACTTAAAACCTTTATTTTATCAGAAGGTTGGCGGAGCGGTATTGTATCCGTAACTAATAACTCATCAATGGGCGAATCATCGATTCGCTGGAAAGCTGGTCCCGAGAGTATCGGGTGCGAACAAATCGCAGAAATATTCAATGCGCCACGCTCTTTCATAGCAGCTGCAGCATTGGTTAAAGTACCAGCGGTGTCAATCAAGTCATCAACTATCAACACATTCTTGCCTTCCACTTCACCGATTATATTCATGATTTCCGATTCATTCGGCTTGGGGCGACGCTTATCAATAAAGGCCAATGTAGCTCCCAGTTTTTTTGAATAAGAGCGAGCCATTTTTAAGCTGCCTACATCAGGGGCTACAACCACAAGATTATCAATTGGATGTTCAGTAAAGTGGTCGATAAACACTCGGCTTGCGTATAAATGGTCGAGTGGAATATCAAAGAAACCCTGAATTTGTGCAGCATGTAAATCCATTGTTAATACACGATCCGCTCCGGCTTCAACCAAAAGGTTAGCCATAAGTTTGGATCCAATAGATACTCTGGGTTGATCCTTACGATCTTGGCGGGCGTACCCGAAGTAAGGAATAACGGCAGTAACTCTTTTTACAGAGGCTCTTTTTGCCGCATCTAACATCAATAATAATTCGATGATGTTATCACCTGGAGGAGGAGTAGGTTGAACAATAAAAATATCCTCACCTCGAATACTTTGCTGAAATTTGACATAAAGCTCTCCATCAGAGAATTGCTTGACGGTAACTTTACCCAAAGTGGTGCCATACTCCTTAGCTATGGCGCGAGCCAAGGCCGGATTACTGGTACCTGAAAATATTGCGAGAGGACTGTCCAAAATAATTTGCTAGCACTGAAAATTTCAGGATTACATAAAACAAAAAGACGCATCCTTAATCATCTTTCTGAGTATTGTTGCCCGGGGAGGATTCGAACCCCCACCGACTGGACCAAAACCAGATGTCCTGCCATTAGACGACCGGGCATAATTCGATTCATCGACAGACTCCAAAGATACGGACACCTACAAACTCAATCAAGATAAAATTACTTTTTTTAGCACAAAACATTCATGGCATCTTCTTGCTTTACAATAAGTGTTAAATTGATGTACTGCTCCTAATTTCTTTCTATATGTTTTTGGATTGATATCTTGAAAATTATCAAAAGATTTGGTTATAGATTTTGGAATTGGAACTTGATATCTATTCCATTCGAGCACAGATAGCTTAACCAATTTACTATGATAGAAAAGATTCCCTAATACATATAAGCTAGGAATATATACTGTACCATATAAAACTTTTAGTCTTCTATTTCTTTCTAAATCAAACTCATTTGCCCAGGTATTCCATAAATCTAAAGCATTTTGCTCTAGAAATCTATCAAATGGAGTTACTAATATACTACTTGCCATATTAATGGCTTGTACTATTCTATTTTTGGGATGACTTGCTGGAAATACCCCTTTGTAATTCCAATTTATTTCAGAATCAATTTCGCCAAAACCTGAGAATTCAAGTGCATCATCTATAACAGATTTTGAATTTTTTTTGCATTGCTCTAGAAACCACTCTCCTACTTTAAGCATAGCTTCACGATTATTTGATATACCAAAACCATCAAAAACACTTAATACTAATGCATATTTCCATGCTATTGATGGAAGTAACTCGGGTTTATAGAATGAAAGAAAATCATTCCCCTTTTTTTCCAAGTATTCTTTATGAGCTTTTTCAATTTGTTTTAGAAAAGCTTCTTCTGATATATATCGAATACTACCAGAGCAAGGCAATCTATAAGATTGATCAAATTTTGAAATAAGTGATGAAAGCTGATAGGGTAAATGCGGTAGAAGATTTAAAGTAGGTAATTCCTCACCCAAACTGGTATAAACCGATTTAGGATTATTTTCAACAACTACATGTAAAACTACTTTATTATATGAATCGTCAACATTATGCCCATGCTGCTTCCATCCACTGGATTGTAAATGCAATTCTACCGCACCATGCCATTCTAAACCATCAATTAAAATCTTGGCATTCAAAAAATCGGGACCATCCGAATGATTCAATTCTCCTTGATCATAAATACTAATCGATTTTCCTTTAGTGGTCTTTAATTCTCTACTATCAAAAAGTAGGTTTTTCCATATCCATTGAAGAATATTTTCTGAATATTTAAATCCAGAATCAGGCATCTTTTTCTAGCTCTAACTCTTCCTCCACAAATAATATGGCAGAAGTTGCTTCATATAAATCAGGTATAACTTTCTTCATATCACTTGCAATCTTATTTAGTTTTTGCTCACTCTCTTTTACTAACCTTGTTCCATTATGTTCTACCCAGTTTTTAGCCTCACCAGTATGACTGGAAATCCATTTACGATTTTCTTTACCGCTTTTTGGAGCAAGTAATAACCCAACTATTACTCCAGTAGAAAATCCTACTATTGTGGTTAGCAAAGTTCCTAATGATCTGTTCATTTCTCTATTTTTTAATCTCAGGTTAACACTGTTAATGTACAACATTAACATTTAATTTAAAGTTTTGTACTCAAAATAGTTTAATAAAATATTACCTTTCTCTTATCAACACATTTAAAGACTGAACTATGCCAGAGCAAATAATTTTAATGAACAAAGATAGAATAGCTAGAACAATAAGAAGATTAGCTATTCAGGTATGGGAACAATTACAAACCGAGCATCAACTTGTTCTTATTGGTCTCAATGAAAGAGGGTTTGCAATAGCGTCTGAAATTCAATCTCATTTAGTTGAGTTAACGGGTACAGAAATTGTGTTACATAAATTTGATGTTCAAAATACTGGACCCAAAAACACTCTACCGAATTGCACCGAAAAATTTGTTTTAATGATAGATGATGTAATTTTTTCAGGCAAAACAATGTTCAGTGCCTTGTCAACATTATGTTACTCTAACGAGCCTAGAAATTTAGAAGTTCTTACTTTAATAGATCGGGGACATCGAACATACCCCGTTCTTTCAGAGTTAACTGGAATTACTGTCCCAACAAAATTTGGGGAGCATATTGAAGTAATACTAAATGAAGGGCAACTTCATCAAGTTGTACTCTTTAAGAATAATTGAAGACATCTTAACCATTCATCTTATTAATTCAATACCTTGAAAAAAACTTCAACTCTTTTCGTTTTAGGACTTTTTGTAGTTCTATTTATTACCCCATTAAATGCTCAAACTATTGTTATTCCTGAAGACCAATCTGGTTGGGGAGAAACCTGGATATTAAATTTAAATGGTTCTCAAGCTTCATTTGATAATTGGAGCGAAGGTGGAGTAAATACTATTAGTGGAACTTTCTCAACTGTTTATACAAGACTTTATCGGAAAGATCAATTCGGATTTGGTTTCAGAACAAACCTTCGTTACGGTCAATCAAGGATTGATGGGGATACTCGTAAATCTGATGATCTCATTTCTATTAGAAGCCGTGTAGTTTATGACCTATCTGAAGGAAGTAAATTATCTGCTTATGGTGCTTTCCAATTTAAAACACAATTTGCAGAAGGATATAATTATGGAGCAGGACCACTTGGAGAAGACCTCTTGATCTCAAACTTTATGGCTCCAGGTTATTTTACTGAAGGAGTTGGTCTCGAATATTTAGCAAATGATCATCTTCAAATTGAAAGTGGTTTTGCACTTAAACAAACTGTAGTTAACGATGATGATTTAGTTGGATTATACAATATGACCGACAATTTCAGATCTGAAGGCGGTTTTACAACAGGAATTACCTATCAAAATACCATCGCTGAAAATATCCAATATTCTAGCAGCCTCGAAACGTTCACTAATTTCTTACTCCCTCTTAACGAAACAGATGTTTTCTGGACCAATGAAATTACAGGACAGATAAATTCAATCGTGAGTGCATCATTCCAATTCGAGTTGAGATATGACGACGATTTCTCTAGTGAAATTCAGGTTAAGCAAGTTCTTTCAGCTGGTATAACTGTTAGTCTCTTTTAATTCCACTCATCCTATTATAAACTATGCGCGCTCATAATCTTGAGCGTGCATAGTTTTCCTATTTTCAATATTTTCCCATTTTATCAGGCATCTCAATTCCTAGTTTAATAATTCATTTCTAGTTATATAATCAATATTTATAAGCAATTTTATCTTAACCGTCATTGTAAGAATGTTTAGAATTCTTTTATCGCTCTTCTTCATTTTCACTATTTTATACTCTACTCATAGTGCTATTGCTCAAATAGTTGTAGTTCCAAATGATATTGATGGTTGGCATCAAACTTGGATAGCAAATTTTAATGGTGCACAAGCAAGCTTTAATAACTGGAGTGAAGGCGGGGTAAATACAATTAGTGGTACAGCTTCAACTGTATTTACGAAGTATTATCGAAAAACAAGGTTCACCTATGGCTTTAGAACCCACTTGCGATATGGGCAGTCAAAAATTAATGGTAATGACCTTCGAAAAACTGATGATTTAATTTCTATTCGGAATCGTATAACCTACGAACTTAGCGACGGGAGTATTTACTCGGCTTATGGCGCAGTTCAATTTAAAACTCAATTTACGGATGGTTTTGATTATAATAAAGCTCAAGCTGGTGGTGATTCATTAATTTCAAAATGGTTTGCACCTGCTTATATTATTGAAGGTTTTGGATTGGAGATAACACCCAATGAGGACTTTAGTGCTGAGATTGGTGTTGGTTTAAAGCAAACTATTGTTGCTGATGACAGATTAAATACTCAATATCGAATTGATAAAAATAAGAATTTCAGATCAGAAGGCGGTCTTACATTTGGAGCTCAGTATAAACGAACAATAATGGAGAATACTCAATTGATTACGAGTATCGAGACCTTTACAAACCTCTTAATCCCATTAAGTCAAACCGATGTATACTGGTCTAATTCAATAAATGGACAAATAAATAAATATCTAAATGCTATTTTTCAATTTGAGCTTCGGTATGATGATGATTATTCTAATAGGATTCAGTTAAAGCAAGTATTTGCCGCTGGAATTACAGTCAAATTTTATTAAAAATTTATGAATAAGCAGGCAATTGACACATTACAAAATGGACTTAATAACCTGCAATTTTGGAAGGATTCTTTCGGTGATCATCAAGATGATCAAACCGTTTCAATTTCAAATTCTAAACTTGCCGAAGTATTTGAAGAACTAGCTGAACGTTTAAAATGCAATTTCCCTTTTCATCATCCAGTTTATGCTGGACAGATGTTGAAGCCACCACATCCAATTGCTTGGGCTGCTTATAGTTTAGCGATGTCTATCAACCCAAACAATCATGCATTAGATGGTGGACCTCCTTCTTCCGAAATGGAAAAAGAAGTAATGAAAGACTTGGCTCATTTCTTTGGATATGGAGAGGATTTTTTAGGCCACCTTACCTCAAGTGGAACTATTGCAAATTTAGAAGCTCTTTGGATAGCAAGACAATCTAATCCGGGGAAAAAGACTGCTTTTTCAGAAAACTCACATTACACTCATAGCCGAATGTGTGAAGTACTTGGAGTAGATTCAGTTAAAATACCCATACTTGAAAATGGTTCTTTTAATCTAAACTCAGTAAACCCTAAAGAAATAGGAACCATTGTAGTTACACTCGGAACTACTGGATTGGGAGAAGTTGAGCCACTAAATCAGATTTTACCTTGGGCTAGAGAGTATGGAATTAGAATCCATATTGATGCTGCTTATGGTGGTTTTTTCAGAACTCTTATGGATTCAGATATTATTGATGGGACTTCTTGGAAATTAATGCAAGAAGCAGACAGTATTGTTGTTGATCCTCACAAGCATGGATTACAACCATATGGATGTGGTGCTGTACTATTTAAAGATCCTGTAGTGGGAAAATTCTATAAGCATGACTCACCCTATACATATTTCACATCTGAAGACCTACATCTAGGAGAAATTAGTCTAGAATGCTCCCGAGCAGGAGCCGCTGCAGTTGCGCTTTGGGCAACATTGAAATGCTTCCCATTAAATGAAAAAGAAGGATTTGGTCCTGTTCTTGCTAAATGTAGACAAGCTGCACTGACCGGCTATTCAATAATGATGAATAGTGAAAAGCTACAGCCCTATAAAAAACCTGAGCTAGATATACTTACTTATTTCCCTAAAAATTTAGCTATTAAAACTACCTCACAAATAAGCGAGGTCTCAAAGAAAGTATTCGATATTGGAATGAGAAATCAGAGCTTCTACCTTTCGTTATTCAAAGTTCCAAGTTCAAGATTTATTAAACTTCATCCTGATTTTGTAGCCGATACAGAAACGGTAACCATTCTAAGAAGTGTATTGATGCGACCTGAACAGGCTGACTTTGTACCAGAGTTAGTAAAGAGAATCGAATCCCAACTTTAAGACTACTCAATCTCAACAATAACCTCAATTTCAACAGCCAGATTAACTGGTAAAGAATTCATACCAACTGCTGATCGAGCATGTTTCCCTTTTTCTCCAAAAATCTCAACCATAAAATCTGAGTAGCCATTAATAACTTGAGAATGCTGTGTGAAATCAGAAGGAGTATTCACCATACCAAGTACTTTCACAATTCTAACTACTTTTGATAGATCGCCTATTTCCCGTTGGATTACAGCAAGGTGCTGAAGAGCTATACTTTTTGCAGCCTCATATCCTTCTTCAACAGTAAGGTCAACACCAACTTTTCCTGTTATTCTACTTCCATCTTCATTTCGAGAACCTTTTCCTGCTAAAAAAAGGAGATTTCCAGATCGTACAACATCTACATAATTAGCAATTGGCGGAGTGATTTCTGGAAGTTCAATTCCAAGTTCTTTAAGCTTTTGTTCTGGCTTAATTTCTTGTGCTATTAGGTTTGTTGAAATAGAAAGCAGAATAAGAAACAAGAATATTTTCATATCAGAAATTAGATGAATGATTCTCTGTATAATACTAAATCATACGCCTAATCATAAAACCCTGAAGTAAGGATAGTATAATATGCATCGATAAAATCGTTTTATACAATTATTTCTAAGTCAATTATTCCTTACTCATTAGTGAATTAGATGTCAAATGAAATTCCTTGAGCTAGCGGTAAAGAATCGCCCCAGTTGATGGTATTTGTTTGGCGACGCATATATGCTTTCCAAGCATCAGAGCCTGATTCACGTCCACCACCAGTTTCTTTTTCACCTCCAAATGCTCCGCCGATTTCAGCCCCACTTGTTCCAATATTCACATTTGCAATCCCACAATCTGAACCATGTACACTGACAAAATTTTCAGCTTCACGCATATTCAATGTAAACATGGAAGAACTTAATCCTTGTTTAACTCCATTATGATAGCTCATTGCTTCTTCAATGGTTTTGTATTTAATGAGATATAATATTGGAGCAAAAGTCTCGTCTTGAACAATTTTGTATTCATTCTTTACTTCAGCTAACGCTGGACGAACAAAATGTCCTTCTCTTTCAAGCACATCTCCTCCATAAATCACTTTACCACCTTCTTTCTTAATCTGCTTTAGAGCCTTCTGCATTGTATTAACTGCGTCATTATCAATAAGTGGACCTACTAATGTTTCTGGATCGAGAGGATTTCCAATATTCACATTTTCATAGATACTAATGAGACGTTCTTTTACCTGATCATAAACTGACTCATGGATAATTAATCTTCGAGTGGAAGTACAGCGTTGTCCACAAGTTCCAACGGCACCGAAAACAGTTGCTCGAATTGCCATTTCAATGTCTGCATTCTCTGAAATAATAATAGCGTTATTTCCACCTAGCTCAAGTATGGTTTTACCGAGTCTACCACCTACCGATTTTGCTACTTCTTTACCCATTCGGATAGAACCAGTTGCTGAAATAAGAGGAATACGTTCATCTTTAGTCATCCACTCCCCTACTTCTCTATCTCCTGTTACTAAATTGAAAATCCCTTCTGGCAAATCATTTTCTTTCAGCACTTTGGCTACAATCTTTTGAATTGCAACTCCACATAATGGAGTCTTTTCAGAACCTTTCCAGATCATAACATCACCACAAACAGCTGCAATCATTGCATTCCAACTCCATACAGCAACAGGGAAATTAAACGCTGAAATTATTCCTACCACCCCAAGTGGATGCCACTGTTCATACATTCTATGTTGAGGACGTTCACTATGCATTGTTAAGCCATATAACTGCCTGCTTAAACCTACAGCAAAATCACAGATATCAATCATTTCCTGAACTTCACCCAGACCCTCTTGATTGATTTTACCCATTTCGTAAGCAACTAATTTCCCAAGATGCTCTTTATATTCTCGAAGTTTTTGCCCAATCTGACGAACTATATCCCCTCTTTGAGGTGCTGGCATCTCTCTCCAAATTAAAAAAGCTGCTTCAGCAGATTCAACAACTTGTTCATACTGTTCTTTTGTAGTAACAGATATATTAGCAATCTTCTTACCATCAATAGGAGTGTGACTACTCATCGACTCCTTGCTTTCAAAATATTTTTGCCCAGTACTTGTACCAGCGTTTACGCCTTCGATTCCTAGTTTTCTAAGAAAATCCATTCTATATACTTTTTGAATTTATTACACCTTAAAGATATACATTTCAGAATTATAAATGCTGAATTATGAAATTTGGTTTACATTCCTTCAATAACTCGAACATTAAAACCAGATACCTTGGAAGAAGCCTCTATCAATCAAATCAAACTTCTAAGAAAACTTTCTAAACGAAAATACAGAGAGAAAGAAAACCTTTTTGTTGTTGAAGGTGAGAGAGCTGTAGAACAAATTTTAGATCACGGTTTTCTGAAAGTTGTGACACTTTTTGTTGCTGAAGCTAATGCCAGCAATTATGAATTGTTTGCTAATAGTTTTCTTCTTGATCAGAAAATTTTAAACGAAGTATCTAATACTGAAACCCCACAAGGGGTTCTGACTATATGTAAAATACCTGAACCGATCTCAATTACTGAATTAGAAAATCTAGATTCTGGTGTAATTATTGCTACCGACGCAATTCAAGATCCAGGAAACTTGGGTACCATAATTCGTACTGCAACTTGGTTTGGCACAAATGCTATTCTCTTAGGAAATGGCACAGTAGATACGTTTAATCCAAAAGTCGTTCGTAGTACAGTCGGGTCTACAGGCACATTGCCATTTCTTACAGGTGACTTAAAAGAAGTAATTGGAAAACTAGAAGAAGCAGGTTGGACTACTCTCCTACTAGATGGAAATGAGGGATCTATACCCATCAACCTGATCAAAAATCATAAGAAAACTATTCTAGTAGTCGGAAATGAGGCTAATGGAATTTCAAAAGAGTTAATCACTCGAAATAGACAAAGAGTTTTAATTCCTTCTAAATCGCCCAGTAAAAGTATTGAAAGCCTAAATGCAGCAGTTGCTTTAAGTATCGGATTATGGAGTGTTAACAATTAAGTTGATAACTCGTTCTATATCAGCTCAAAATCATTGTCTGAAAAAAAGTTGAAATAGTTTTCCACATCCATTGCATATGGATTTCGCAATTCATTAATTCAACTAACCGTTCTTTTACATCATCTACATGGCCCACGGTTAGGCTTGAATATAAAACTCGATTTGCCCATGCCTGCAAAGAAAATGAAGAAGATTTTCGTACTCGACACTTCCGTTCTTTTATATGATTATGAAGCTATTAAAAATTTTGAAAAAAATGATGTAGCAATTCCTATAACCGTTCTTGAAGAACTAGATACTTTTAAAAAAGGGAATTCAGTTACCAATCTACACGCTAGAGAGTTCATCCGCTATTTAGATGCAATTTCTGATGACAATATGCTTCTTGATTGGATTCCTCTCAATGGTAGGTCGCATGGGAATCTTAAAGTAATTACTAATGGTGGAGATCATGTTGATGCTAATAAAATGTTCGGCTCAAAGAAAAATGATCATGATATCATTAATGCTGCCCTAAGATTGAAGTCAGAAAACCCAAAAGAACGTGTAATACTAGTTTCTAAAGATATCAACTTGAGGCTCAAGGCTCGCGCTTTGAATTTGGAAGCTGAAGATTATGAAACCGTTCAAGTAAAAAATATTGAGCAACTCTATAAAGGTAAAACTGAGCTTGAACTTGAAGATCCTTCATTAATATCAAAGTTCTACGAAAATAAGAAAATTAAGCCGAAGGAATTAATGGAAGAGACGCCTTCGAGTAATCACTTTTATATAATCAAAAGTCAAGGTTCTTCAGCACTTGGTTGTTTTAATAAAAAATCTGGATATATAGAAACTATAGGTACTATGAATGCCTATGGGATTAACCCGAAAAATGCAGAACAGAATTTTGCTCTACACGCTTTGATGAACCCAGATATTATGCTTGCCAGTATTACAGGTTCTGCTGGAACTGGAAAAACATTATTAGCGCTCGCAAGTGCATTAGAACAACGCAGCGAGTTTAAACAGATTTATCTCGCTCGTCCTATTGTTCCGCTTAGTAATAAAGATATCGGTTATTTACCCGGTGATGCTAACCAGAAAATTGACCCATATATGCAGCCATTATGGGACAACCTGAGTTTCATAAAAAATCAGTTTAAGGAAACGAGCAAGCAATTCAAGAAAATTGATGAGATGATTCAAACCGATAAACTCCGAATTGTACCATTGGCTTATATTCGGGGTCGGAGTTTATCGAATGTTATATTTATTATTGATGAAGCACAAAACCTAACTCCTCACGAAATAAAAACCATTATTACTAGAGCTGGTGAAAATACTAAAATCATTTTTACTGGCGATATTTTCCAAATTGATACTCCTTATTTAGATGCACAAAGTAATGGGTTATCCTATTTGGTAGACAGAATGCATAACAATCCAATATATGCTCATGTAAATATGGAAAAAGGTGAGCGATCCGAACTAGCAAATATTGCTAGTAAGCTTTTATAGAGATTGTATTTGGGTTTTTTATGAGAAATTTTATCTTTTTGATTCTTAATATTTCATAAGATATTAGATTAAATCTTATCTACTATCTTATGAAATTTTCTGCTATAACTATCTTATCACTATTCATTTTATTTCTTTGTTCTTCTGTTATAAAAGCTCAAACTAAGACCGAAAGACCTAAGGTAAATCAAATCGGGTATTATCCTGAGTCCACAAAAATTGCTATTCTGCCAGGCACTAGTGCTACTGTATTCTACTTAAGAAATACTTCGAATGGTTCTATTATTTATGAAGGTAGCATTTCTGAAGGCGGGTTTTACTCACCAGGTGGCGAAAGTGTGGACATTGCTGATTTTTCCGACTTTATGATTCCTGGAACATATGTACTTGGTATTTATGAAGGAGAAGAGTCCTTTGAATTTGAAATTGGTAACAACCCATTTTCTGATTTATCCGACGCTATACAAAAAGCTTTTTATTACAACAGAGCTTCAACCGCTTTGCTAGAAGAACATGCAGGCATTTGGTCAAGATCTCTTGGACATCCTGACACAGATGTGAAAGTTCATAATTCTGCTTCATCACCAAGTAGACCAGCAAATTCCTCAATCTCATCACCAAAAGGTTGGTATGATGCTGGTGACTTTGGAAAATATGTAGTACCAATATCTTCAAGTATTAGTCAATTACTTTTTGCCTATGAAGAATTCCCTGAATATTTCAATAATCAACATATTAATATTCCCGAGAGTGGGAATGAAATCCCTGATGTTCTTGACGAATCATTATGGGCATTAAGATGGCTTTTGACAATGCAAGACCCTTTTGATGGTGGCGTATACCATAAACTTACTACAGCAAATTTTGTAGGAACAGTAATGCCAGCAAACAATAATGATACCCGTTATGTTGTCCAAAAAGGTACTGGAGCTACTTATGATTTTGCTGCGGTAATGGCTCAAGCTGCAAGAGTTTATGAAGCATTTCTGCCATCTTTTGCAGACTCAGCATTATCAGCTGCAGAGGGTGCTTGGACTTGGGCAATTGCTAATCCTAGTATTGCATATAATCAGAGTTCATTGAGTAGTCCCACTATTAGTACTGGAGCTTATGGAGATGGTGGTAATTTTAGCGATGAAAAATTTTGGGCCAGTTCTGAGCTTTATATTACTACTAAAAATGAATCATATTATATCGATAATGGATGGAATAACGCCGGAGTTGTAGGTTGGAATAGTGTCAGTGGACTTGGGTTATTCTCACTAGTAGTAAACCGTGATTCACTTACATCTGTAGCACTTGATGATACAACTAGTATGAAAAATAGAGTAAAGAGTATAGCTGATTCCTATATAAACTCAGGAAATAGTTCTCCATATCGCTCTCCATTTGGAACTTCAAATAATCATTTTTCTTGGGGATCTAACGGTTTTGCAGGAAATATTGGCTTAGCAACCATGTTAGCCTATCGAGTTTCAGGAGAATCGAAATATTATAAAGCTACTATTGATATTCTAGATTATATAATGGGGAGAAATCCGTTAGATCAAAGTTTTATAACTGGATTTGGTGAAAACCCTCCGATGCAGATACATCACCGTCAATCGGCTGCTGATGGTATTGGAGACCCTGTTCCTGGATGGGTTGCTGGTGGTGCAAATCCTGGTAATCAAAACCAAGATTGTGGCTCTGGAGCATATTATTCTTCTCTTGCAGCATTGTCATATCTTGACGACTATTGCAGTTATTCTACCAATGAAATAACCACATACTGGAATGCTCCATTTGTTTATATCATTGCAGGTTTAGAGTACTTAACGGAGCCTTTCTCTATAGAGAATACGAAAACGGGTTTCTTTAACGGTTTGGACTTCAACAAGCAGTATAATCCTGGTGACAGTGTTTCTTTTGGTTGGGACTTAGTTAATTATGATTCCTTTAATTTATATTACAGGTTACTCTCACAAGATGACTTTACCCTTTTAGCATCAAACCTTTCTGATACTGACTCCTCTTACAGTAATTTTGTTGTTCCAAATGTTCCAGGTGAAAGTGTTGTTTTTAGAATTGAAGATGCCAACAATCCTGATGTTTGGTTTCAATCTCCATTCTTAGTTATCGCACCGCCGAAATCTATCTCCATTTTAGATATTCAAACTAGTTCAACATTTGAACCTAATAGAAGATTGACAATAGAATGGACAGCAGTACGCGTTGATACAGTAGATTTGTCATATAGATTAAGTTCAGAAACAGAATTCATATTGTTTGCTGAAAAAAGACCAACTTCAAGAGGTTCTTATTCATTATTCAAAGTTCCAGATGCACCAGGAGATTCATTCATTATTAAAATCGCTGATAGCTCTGAAGACAGCGTATTTAGCTTATCTGATCCAATTGTAATTGCCACAACTATTTCAAACGAAGAAATAAATGATAGACTAACTTTAAACCTCGATCAAAACTATCCGAACCCATTTAACCCAAGTACAACTATTCGGTTTACACTTGATAAACCTGGAAATGTTTCTTTAATCATTTATAATTCCAAGGGACAAATGGTAAGTGAACTGGTGAACACCAACTTAAGTGCGGGTGCTAAATCATTTAGTTGGAATGCTTCTCAAGTAGCAAGTGGAATTTATTACTACCGGCTAGAAACTCAAAATAAAGTCTTTACAAAAAAAATGACGCTTATAAAATAAAGCGTCATTTTTTTTATTTTAAATCATCTAGTTTGACCAACTTAAATCTGCTGGTACTTCTTTAGATCCTGTAATGTCTGGTTGTAAGTTTTCGATTAAATAATTTAACCGAAGCTTATTGTAATGTTGACCATGTGCACCTCTAATCCCATGTCTGTTTGCAGGATACGTCATTAAATCAAACTTCTTATCAGCCAGAATAAGAGCATTTTGAAGTTGAACAGTGTTCCCAGGATGTACATTGTTATCGATTGTACCATGTACCAAAAGCAATTTACCTGTTAAGTTCTCTGCATAATTCATTGCTGACCCATATTCATAACCAGCAAGATTTCTCTGCGGAGTATCCATATAGCGCTCAGTATAAATAGTGTCATAGCTTCTCCAATCAGTTACTGGTGCTCCAGCTATTCCAACATTAAATACTTCTGGATATCTGAGCATTAATAATGAAGTAGCATAACCACCATAAGAGTGACCGTAAACACCAACTCGTGTTTCATCAGCATAATCACGCTTGGTAATTTCTTTTATAACATGAGCATAGTCATCAATTTCAATACTTCCAAGTCCTCCGTAATGAAGTGTAGCAAAATCTTTACCTCTGTTACCAGAACCACGATAATTAGCGCGAATAACAATAAAACCAAGTTGAGCTAAGCGTTGATATCCATCTGCATCTTTATAACCGTTATTTACATCCTGAGACTCTGGGCCTCCATATAATGGTAGTACAACTGGGTATTTTTTATTCGGATCAAAATCTACTGGCTTATAAACTAATACTGGCAAATCTTCTGAACCATCAGCTGATTTAATAGTTACCATTTCTGGCTTTTGCAGATTATTCTTTTCAACATTCTCAGTATTTGCAGTCAGTAAATTACGAACCAATTTCCCATTCGAGCTAAATAGATTCACTTCATATGGATGGTCAAATGAAGAAAAAGCATCCGTATAATAAGTACCAGCATCATTCATGGAAATTGTATGCCTTCCTGATTCCTCAGAAAGCGTCTTCATTCCTTTTCCATTAAAATTGATCGCATAGAAGTAGCGATCTAGACCCATATTTTGGTATCCTGTAAAATAGATCTTCTTTTTCTTCTGGTCGATATTCTCAATTCCAGAAACTGGCCAATCCCCTTCAGTGATTTGTTTGATTAATTTCCCATCAAAATTATAGTGATAGATATGATTATATCCACTTACCTCAGAGGTCCAAATAAATGATTTATTGTCATCTAATTGAACAAAGTTATCATGAAGATTGATATAAGCATCCTCTCTCTCTTCAAAAATAGTTCGTACTGTTTGTTTCTGAATATTGTAAGCAAGAAATTCTAAATGGTTTTGCTGACGGTTTAACCTTCTAAAGGTTAATTCAGTACCATCGTTTCTCCAAATTGGGCGAACGATATAAGTATCTGGGTTACTGTTTGTTGGTACTTGTTCCACTTCTCCACTTTCAATATCAACTATAAACAAATTTACAGTAGGATTTTCCTCTCCCGCCTTTGGGTATCTCATCAACTCCAAACCTGCTTCAAAATCAGTTTCATGAATAACAGGGTACTGGAAAACTTCAGTTTCGTTGTATTGTAAATATGCTATTTTTGAACCATCAGGAGAAAACCAGTATGCTTCACGTTGGCCAAATTCTTCAGGGTATACCCAACTTGGCTTTCCATTCATTTTTTCTTCACTACCATAGGTAAGTCGTTTTTCTGCTTTTGTCTCGGTATCTACTAGATATATATCGTAGCCTTTTACAAATGCAAACTTGCTGTAATCATTAGAATAGGTTCCATTCCAAAGTTGACTTGTTTCCATTCTTCTCATCAATTCATCATCATATCGAAATCGCTCGATTGCAGGCTTAAATAGCTTTCGAAGCTTTCGTTCATCCAAATGAAATACAAAATCAGTTTCGTCCACTTCAAAAAAGATTGCCTCATTATTCATAACAAACTCAAAACTACCAAATGGAAGTGCAGTTACTTCACTCATAGTAGCTTCATTGAACTGTGAAATAATAGCTTGTTCAGTTCGATCATCAAAAAGTGGTGTTCTATTCTGGCTATTTGGATCAACCTTATAGAATTCTACCCCGGATTCTGTTCTTTCGGTTTCAAAATATCCACGATCACCAGGAAGCCAAGACAATGAAGCAACCCCTTCATAGCTAACAAAATTTCGATCACCCATTTCGTTATAAAGGTCTATTCCAACGCTTTGCGCAACTATTTGATTTGCTACTAAAAGTGCAAAAATAACAACGAAAGTACTTTTAACTACTTTTTTCATAAAAATGATTTTTGATATTAACTATTTTCAATTGTCTAAGATAATTCGACTTCATCGAAAGTCTAAATCAAAAGTGGTAAATAGAGAATTAAATTCACAAATAAATTCTTGTCGTTGAATTATACTGCCTTTAAATTCACACACTATGAAACCATTCCTTCTACTACAACACCGTTACCTAGACGAAGCCTCCGATAATGAGTATAAAGCTATACTTCATCATGGGTCGCTTAACTCTGAAGAGTTAGTTAGAATACGAATGGAACGTAATAGTATATCAGATATTAATCCAAGTGATTATTCTGGAATAATAACCGGAGGTGGCCCAGCTAATGTTAGTGATAGTGATGTAGATAAATCTTCTGCCCAACTCCGTTTTGAAGCAGAAATGAATACCCTTTATGACACTATTTTTAAATATGATATTCCCTATTTGGGAATGTGTTATGGAATGGGCTCAATAACAAAGTATTTAGGAGGAAATGTTTCAAAAAAACGTTTTAGTGAACCTGTTGGAAGTGTTAACATACAATTGGAACAACATATTGAAGATCCAATTTTAGCGAATATTCCTACTTCTTTCAAAGCATTTGTTGGGCATAAAGAGTCTTGTCAATCTTTACCTGAAGGCGCCGTTTTACTAGCTAGTTCATCCACTTGTCCTATCCAGATGATTCGTTGTAAACAGAATATTTATGCTACTCAATTTCACCCTGAATTAAATCTCACTGGAATAATTCTTAGGATTCGAACTTATAAAAATCATGGGTATTTCAGTCCAAATGAAGTTGAATCTTTAATCAATTCTGTAAAGGATGAGGTAATTATATATCCACAGAAAATTTTAGAGAATTTCATCTCAATATATAAAGGAAATAGGTAGCCTTAATTTAAGTCGACTAGTGTAACATCTTGTAGTTCTTTTCCCAAAAAACGCTCTGCTAATTCTTGGAAACGTTGGGGGCGATCACTTACAAAGCACTGAAGAGTTCCAGTACTTTCATTCAATAAATTCAATCTCTTTAATTCCTTTTTTGCAGTTTTTGCAATTGAATCGGCGGAGTCAATTATCTTTGTTTCACTTCTATTTAGTACTTCAGGGATAACATCCTTAAATAGTGGATAATGGGTACACCCGAGTATAAGAGAATCAATTTCTTTTCCTTTAAACACATCCAAGTAAAATGATAGTGTTTGCCTTGCAACTTCATTGTCAATCCAACCTTCTTCTGCTAATGGTACCAGAAGAGGAGCCGCTTGTTGTATTACTTCTATATTTGGATCAATTTCTTGTATTGCCTGTACATAAGCTTGTGAGTTAATAGTTGCTAGAGTTCCTATGATACCTACTCTTTTATGTTCTTTTTGGGAAATTGCTGTATCTGTTCCAGCTGTAATTACATCCAACACAGGTATTTCACCAGCTGCATCAATAATTTCTTTTTTTGCAGATGCAGATACCGTATTACAAGCTATCAAAATCATCTTGACCCCTTTTTTTAACAAAAAGTCTGTGATCTGGAGAGCATACATCCGTACTGTTTCTTCTGATTTTATCCCATATGGAACCCTAGCTGTGTCACCGAAATAAATAATATTCTCATTCGGAAGCGCCTCCATTACTGCTTTAGCGACAGTTAAACCTCCGATACCTGAATCAAAAATACCTATGGGTGCTGAATTTATTTTACTCACTTAAAAAATTTAGAACGTTCGCATGTAAAGGAATGTATTCATTTATTAAAACTTTATTCAAGCCTTCGTAGTTTGTTCCTATGATAAAAAAATATATTATTCTTTTCGGTCTACTTTTTTCGACTCCTTTTATCAATGCTCAATCATCTATCGATACGCTAAAAGCTGATCTTGATGGAATTGTTGTTATTGGTTTTCAAGGCAATCGAAGTTTATTAGAAACTCCAGGTAGCATTTCTTTTGTAAAGCCTGAGTTTATATCAGGTTTTGATAATTCATCATTAGTATATGGATTGAATACTATTGCTGGAGTTAGAATGGAAGAACGAGCACCCGGAAGTTATCGCATTGCTATTCGTGGTAGTTCCCTCCGTTCTCCCTTTGGGATTAGAAATATTAAAGTCTATTGGAATAATATCCCAATAACTGAACCTACAGGAAGTACCTTCCTTAATCTTCTCGATCCATCAAATATGCAACAACTTGAAATTATTAAGGGTCCAGGTGGGAGTTTATATGGAGCTGGAAATGGTGGAGTTTTATTGATTGACAGTACATCCCCTTTTCAAAGTGATCAGTTAACTTCCCAAACTACAGTAGGTTCATTTGGTACTTTTAGATATGATTTAGGATATCATGATAAGCTCGAGAACGGAAATATCTCATTCAAATATTCAGAAGTAGAAAGTGATGGATATCGAGACCAGTCTTTCCTTGATAGAAGAGTTATTGAAATTTCTGGAGAGACTGAATACTTAAAAGGACGAAAATTAGCTGCAAATGTACTTTACAGTGAACTTAATTATGGGATTCCTGGTGGGTTAAATGAAACTCAGTTTAACGAAGACCCTACTCAAGCTCGAGGTGGACCGATTGGAAGTGTAATTCAAAATGCAAGCATTAAGCAGGAGTCTTTATTATTCGGAGTAGTACATAACTATCAATTTACTGAGAAGTTTTCGAATGAAGCTTCAGCTTTTGGAACTTTTAGTGACTTTGAAAACCCTTTTAATTTTGACTATAAAATAGATAGTAGAAAAAGCGGTGGGTTTCGATCAATTTACAATTATGAAACAAACATCGGAGAGATTACTACCAAATTCACACTTGGAGCTGAGATGCAGGCTTCTAGTTATGCGTCTGGAAATTTTCAGAACAATGGAGGACAACCTGACTCTTTAAACTTTGATGACGAGCTGAAAGTACAATCCAGTCTTATTTTCCTTAATTCACAAATTGATCTTCCAAACGATTGGTTTATAACCGCCGGAATTAGCTTCAATTCTTTGAAATATGATATCAATCGATTGGTTGCAACAGATATTGATGATAATGGGGTAACTGGTAGAGTTATTAAAGATTTTGACCCTCAACTAATCCCAAGAATCGGAATTGCTAAAAAAATTGCGCCACGGATTACAGCCCATGCAAGTATTGGCACTGGATTTTCCCCTCCAACTATAGAGGAAGTTAGAACTAATGAAGGTAGTATTAACTTAAATCTTGAAGCAGAAACTGGTATTAATTACGAAGCAGGAATTCGAGGAAATGCTTTTAAAGGTAGACTTGGATTCGACGTAGTTGCATTCTTCTTCAAACTAGATAATTCCATTATTCAGCAAGCTAATCCAGATCCTAGTAGAGATACATTCGTATTTAGAAATGCCGGTAAAACCGACCAAAAAGGATTGGAAGTAAGTGCAAATTACATCCTAGTAGATAACTTTGATGGCTTTTTGAGAAGAGCACAAATCAATACAGCTTACACCTTTAACAAATTTGAGTTTGAAGATTATAATACTCGAAGTGGAGACTTTTCAGGAAATGAGATGACGGGAATTCCACCACACTCATTATTTACCTCACTAAGAATTGAAACTACTCCAGGTTTGTATGGAAACATCTCTCACAACTTCACAGATGAAATCCCTCTTCGAGACGACAATACGATTTACTCTGAGTCTTTCAATCTTGTTCAAACTAAGATAGGTTACAGAGCTACTTTTTTTCGTGGTGTTGAAGCCGATTTCTATTTCGGTATAGATAATTTACTAGACGAGCGTTATAGTCTTGGATATGACATCAACGCATTTGGTGGTAGATATTATCAGCCTGCTGCAGAGAGAAATTGGTTTTTAGGCATTAAACTAAATTATAAATTGGGAAATTAATTACTAAAATAGATTTGCCTGAATAATAGTTTCTTTAAAATCACATCCTTTCTATATCTAATCTCTTTTAGCCAATTATAAGGAGCTACCGTTACAGGTATTTTCCTTTTCCCCATTGAAGTAGAAGTACTTTTTCGCTCTTCATAGAATATTCATACATATGTGTTAAGATTTAACAAATACCAGTTCAAAATCTTAAACTAATAGAGGTATTTGTTATGAAACGAATAGTAATTCTTGGAGCTGGAACTGCTGGAACCATGATGTTGAATAAGCTCAATAAGGTATTGAGTCCAAATGAATGGGAACTTGTAATTGTAGACAAAGAAGAAACTCATTATTACCAACCTGGTTTTCTTTTTATACCATTTGGCATCTATGAAAAATCTGATGTTGAAAAACCCAAAAAACAATTCTTCCCAAAAAATGCGCGTGTAATCGTTTCCGATATAGATCGAATTGTACCTGATGAAAATAAAGTGCTTTTAGAAAATGGTGAAGTATTAGACTATACCTATCTGATTGTTGCAACTGGTACTGAAATTAGACCTGATGAAATTGAAGGAATGACTGATGAGCTATGGCATAAAGAAATCTTCGATTTCTATACTGTTGAAGGTGCTGTTGCATTAGCTGATTATCTCAAAAATTGGGAAGGTGGTAAATTAGTATTGAATATTGCGGAAATGCCAATAAAATGTCCTGTTGCTCCACTCGAATTCATATTTCTAGCAGATGATTATTTCAAGAAACGAAATATGCGAGATAAAGTAGATATTACTTTAGTAACCCCTCTTGATGCTGCATTTACAAAACCCATAGCTGCTCATGAACTGGGTAATTTTATGGAGCAAAAAGGCATTAATATAGTTACCGATTTTAGTATTGGAAGAGTTGATAACGAAGCTAAAAAAATTGTTTCATGGGACGAACAAGAAGTAGAATTCGATCTTCTTGTATCTATACCAACCAACATGGGCATTAAAGCTATTGAACGAAGTGAGATGGGTGATGAATTGAATTTCATACCAACCAATAAACACACCTTACAATCAGATAGCTGGGAAAATGTTTTTGTGATTGGAGATGCTACAAATTTACCTTCATCAAAAGCTGGTTCGGTTGCTCATTTTGAAGCAGATATTTTAATTGAAAATATTCTTTCTGCTATCGAAGGCAAACCATTAGAAGCTTCATTTGATGGTCATGCTAACTGCTTTATAGAATCTGGCAATGGTAAAGGTCTTCTTATTGATTTTAATTATGAAACAGAACCTTTACCTGGCAAATTTCCAATTCCAGGTGTTGGTCCTTTTACACTACTTAAAGAAACCCGCATGAATCATTTAGGGAAAGTTGGGTTCCGCTGGTTCTATTGGAACATACTTATCAAAGGAAAAGATCTTCCGATGGAACCACATATGAGTATGCGTGGAAAATATGTACCAGAAGTTGAAGAACTGGAACCTGCCTAAACATGAATTTCTAAAACAAATAATCGAGGTAATTATGGAAACTTTAACCGTAGATCTTACAAAACTAGCATTCGATAAAGATGGCCATTTGGCCAATCGGGAAGATTGGACTTCTGATCTAGCCCAACAATTAGCATATACCTGCGAAGTGGGTGATTTAAATGATCGTCATTGGGTAGTAATAAATTATATCCGTGATGAATTTGAAAAAAATGGTGATGCCCCGTCTATTCGCAAACTCACAAAGCAAAGTGGGGTTTCAACCAAAGAATTATACCAATTATTCCCCAAAGGACCAGCTAAAAAAGCGGCAAAGATTGCTGGACTACCAAAACCAAAAGGATGTATCTAACTAGGAGATTATCATGAAAACTAATGCAGAAGCTTACGAAACTGACGTTATTGAAACACCACCAAAACCTATCGAAAAAGTATCTATTATCATTTCGAAAGGATCGCTTGAAGGAGTATATCCTGGTCTTATTATGGCCAATGGAGCTCGTATGGAAGGAATAGAAGCTACTTTATTTTTTACCTTTTTTGGGCTTGATGCAGTTATCGACAAACGTATGGATAACTTAAAAGTAGCTACTGTTGGTAATCCTGCTATGCATATTCCAACTATGATTGGAGGCCTGCCTGGAATGTCGTCGTTTGCAACACATAAAATGAAAGACGAGATGGAGAAACTTGACATTCCTCCCGTTCGCGAGTTTTTAGAAATGATTCATGATACTGGTGCTGAAATTTATGTCTGTAAAGCGACTGTAGATATGTTTCATCTCGATAAAAAGGACTTCTGCGAATACGTTGATGAAATAATAACAGTAGGTGATTTCTATGAAAAATCAGCTGGTGCTGAAATTATTTTTACCTGACCTATTAGAACAAAATCTCTAGTTGACTTCTAAAAGCCTGTGGTATAGAACTGCGGGCTTTTTTTATGAAATAAATTAATCTGATCATAAAATCATAATAAATAACCAAAATCATGAAAACCTTTTCATTAATTATCGTTTTTCTTCTTCTAACAGGCACTACAACTGCTCAAGTTGGCCATGTAATGCAAGGAGTTGGTTCTTCTAATATGTCGATGGGTGGAGCAGCTACGGCTAATCCAATCGATATTTCTGGAGCCTTACAATGGAATCCTGCTAGTATTTCGGGATTTGACAAAACAATTATAAAACTCGATGTCGGAGTATTCTTTTCTTCTCCAGAGCTTAGTTCAACTGTACCTGTTTTTGATAACCTTGGCAATCCAACTGGTTCATTTGTAAGTGGGATTACAAAAGATGACCGAGGTGCATCTGCTATGCCATCACTTGCTGTAGTTTTTGCTAAACCAGATAGTAAACATAATTTTGGCATCTCTTTATTTGGGATAAGTGGCTTTGGAGTAACTTTTCCGGAAAGCACGACTAATCCAATAAATATGCCACAAAGTATGGGTGGCTTTGGTAGAATTGAATCTAATTATACTCTTCTACAAATTGGAGTTACCTATTCATTTAAAATTAATGATCAACTATCTATTGGTATTGAACCTACATTTGATATGGCTACACTTGAATTAGCTCCTAATCCTACTGCAAATCCAGGTGCAGCTGGCTATCCATCTACTGATGTTGCCACTAGTTCAGGATTTGGCGGACAAATTGGGATTCTATATGCTCTTGAATCTGGGTTAAGTTTAGGTGCATCTTATAAAACATCACAAGAATTCAGTGAATTTGAATTCGATAATACCTATCTGGATAACACAACGGGTACTAATACTTTTACAATGGATTATCCTGCAATTATATCTCTTGGAACAGGATATTCAAATTCAACATTGGATATAGCAGTAGATTATCGCTACATAGATTATGAGAACACCGAAGGGTTTTCAAAAACTGGTTGGACTCCAACTGCTTCTGTGTCTGGATTTGGTTGGAAAAGTATTTCAGTAATCTCTGCAGGTATTCAATATAAAGGCTTTGAAATGCTCCCTATTAGATTTGGCTATACATTTAGTGAAAATCCAATAGAAAGCGATGTTGCATTTTTCAATGTCCCAGCAACAGCTGTTATCAAGCACGCATTTCAAGTTGGAACAAGTTTTCAACTAACAGATGCTCTTGGAATCGATGCATTGTATCATTTTGGAACAAGTGCTGGAGAAACAACGGGACAACTGTACAACCCGATGTTCATTGCCAATTTCCCTCCTTATGGCGCAATTCCTGGAAGTGAAATTTCTTATAAAATGACTACAAGTCTTGTAATGGTTGGCGTTACCTATTCTTTAGACTAGATAAATATAAAAAGGGTGTCTAACAAAAGGCACCCTTTTTTAATCGAAAACTAAAACATTCGCGCTAGTACAACCGTCTCTTTAAATGTTCTATCACTTCCAATCGCACTGTTATAAGCTTCAAAGAGGACAATATAAATTCCCACACGGTTTCTCTTTTGATCGTCGGTAAGACCATCCCAAAGTAGCGCGCCTTCAAAACCTGCTTGATGCCCATCTATTAGTTTTCTTACTTCACGACCATAACGATCAAATATTCTGACCCGTAATAAATAGTCTGGAGTATCCAGTTTGTATTTTATAAAGAGATTATCATCAAACCCGTCTCCATCAGGTGAAAATGGATTTGGTGAAAAACTAATACCTGAGGATTCTAGTAAAACACCTGGCCTTTGAAAAATTGTATTCTGACTATTAGGAGTTCCCCCACTTACATGCGTACTTGAACTCCAATTATTTTCAGAATTGCTTTTACCTTCAGGGTCTATTCTCTCTAAAGCTATTCCATCAGTATCAAATACATTGGGATTCTGCCAACTCTCATCAAAGTAAACAGAATCAATAGTCGCTCCTATAGCGTCGGAAAGGTAAATGGCATCTCCCGATGATGATAAGCTTAAGTTTGATCGATCTATTTGCATAGTAAATTGATCCGATTCTTCCTCCATATTAAAGTATCGAGCGGTTTTACTTTCTGAAAAAACCTCTCCCTCATCTTCTGAATAAATCAAAAAATAGCCATTTGGTGCAATCCATTTATACTGAGATGAAATTGGTTCTAATATTCTGATTTCATTGTCTTCATCTGGAGCATCATGCAAAATTATTCCTTCTAATGAGATAGCAGAAGAACTATGGTTATATAACTCTACATATTCGGTTTGGTCGGGCAGATTGTCATCAGAATCTGCTAAAGGATCATACATAATTTCATTTACCACAATTGAGCCTTTACTTATTGGATAAGCAATAGGAGAAGAAACCTCATCAGCTATATTTCCTTTTATATCTGTAATATTAGATACAATAACATCACTATTCTTTTCAATATTTCTATTCTTCAAAGCTGGTTCAGGATTCCATTCAACAATCACCTTATTCTTATTTAGTGATAATAGTTCAACATCAATACCATTCACATTAAAAACAGTCTCTTTATTTGTATTTACAAATTCTGAAAAAATAATTTTTACTACGCTATCAACTTGTGTAGCAAAAATAATTTCAGGGGGGATTAAATCTTCCTCAAAAACTGAACTTTGAACTCCTGCTGTGTATCCAGATTGAGAGGTACTAGTTTTCCAATTTGTTGCATCATTTGAAGCGCGCAATGGATCTTTTCTTTCTACTGAGATACCAACTAAGTTTCCACCCCATGAAGATTCGAAAAATAAACTATCAATAGTTATCTCATCTTCATTTTTAATAATTATCTGGTCTCCACTATCATTTAAAGAAGGAAAGGATGATAGATAAATTGCATTTTCAAAACTTTCCGCAAAATCTTCTCGATCTGTAAGAACTAAAAAACCTCCCGCTCGCAGAAAGGTATTGTGAGGGATTTTTACCCAACTAGAAGACGCATCTCTAAAAGACCACCCAGAAAGATCGAAATTCTTTTCGGAGGTATTAAATAATTCAACAAACTCAGGTGAAAGTTCATCTTTTCTTCGATATAAAATCTCATTTACAACCACTTCTCCATGAATTGCAGGCTGGATCTGAACGTAAGTAACAAATATTGATTGTAAAGATTGAACATTGCCAAAAATATCCTGCTGATTTCGAATTGTAATTTCTATTCTTTGACCATCAATAAATGGATTAACTGTCTGAATTATTACCGTATCACCTGAAATTGATACTTCTGAAATTTCGATTTCTGGCAGTAATGTATAGTTATTTAAATCTGATACTTCTGGTTCAATGGGTAAGGCATCAAACACGATTCCAAATTGAGAGTCCGAAAGAACGAAAGCATCAATTACATATGGAGCTGTACTATCTACCTCTACCTTGTTTTCTTTTCCTGGTGTACCAATAGAATTTGGTGAGTCTCCCCAATTTGCTTGAAAGGTAGATTTTACTTCTTCTGATCTCCTTTCCAAAGCAACATCTACCCCGCCCCAAGCAATAGTATATTCTAAAGAGTCAATTAGCATACCATTTCCATCAAATAACCTGATTTGATCTGTAGTATTGTTTAGTGCAGGAAGAGATACATCTACATATACTCCCTCACCAAAATTGGTGAAAAGTGCCTCTGGATTTGATGTAACTACTATTAAACTCTCGGGTAGCAAAACGACATCTTCTACTGAAATTCTGACTAAAGTGTTATTGTCACCAATTTCCCAATCTTTGAGATTCAGATATTTTGAAGTCGTGTTCTTGAGTTCTATGTATTCAGAAATTCCAGAGCCAGTAGGTGGATCTTTTAAAAACTCATTTATAAGAATATCACCAGATTCAAAATCATCAAATAAAAAGAACGTTAAGGTCGTATCACTTAATAAAGTGTCGATTACTGAAGACTCAATTCCTGATACTAAAAGTTCATTTACTCCACTAGTGAAAGCTTCTGTAAAAGTCATCCTTAACCCATTAGAACCTTGGCTTGAAAAAGATTCTGGGTTGAAGATTCCATTCAGCAAAAAATCGGTAGAAGCAACTGATTCAAAGTTTATATCTCTCGAAAATGAGATATCTATTTCTTTATCACTGAATCTCGAATAATGATCCACAAATAGTGGATCGATTATTACTTGAGGAGGGTCAATTTTAAAATCGAAATAGTAATCATCTACTCTTGTACTTGTGTATGTAACGGAAACACCAAAGAATGAAGAGGATGAATAAGTGTTATCAGTTACTGATATACCAGAATCTTTTAGGACACCATTGTATCCTTCCCCAACTTCCAATGACCAACTTCCAACACTATCTCTTTTTACTTTTACTCGATAAGATCCACCTGCAGCAAATAATGTAGTATCTTCAAGAATTGATGTTTGAATACCAGCATCAAGCCGAACAATTTTAAAAAAGTCATCTCCAGATTGACCAATTCTTAATGAGTAACCATTTACTGGTCCAGATAAATCGGCAATATCACTCATTAGATATATTTCTGATTTATTCCCATTTGATGGAGTAGAGCCATCAATCCGAATAAAGAACTCCCAATACCCTATAGCATTTGAAGATGTTGTAGAGAGATATGAACTAGCAGCATCGTTGTCATTCAACCTCAATAATTTATTTCCTCCTAAATCAAAAACTACAAAATTACTATCCGCACCCGACCAAAATGGATTTGAAGTAAAATTTCCATCTGAAAAACCATCCTCAAAATTCTGAGCCCAAACTGGACTATATAGGAGTAGGAGTACTATGGAGATATATAATCGCATTTTGTAAATTAGGATTTCGCCTTATCTCAATAGATATAATTCTAAAGATTTAGCTTTTTACTAACTATAAAAATAGGGTAAAAGGTTACCCACCTTTTACCCCTGGAAGGACATTGAGAGCCTCCGCCCTCAAGGCAATGATTGTTGTCTCTATGCTATATAGTCAGACCTTTTACACAGGAAGTCCTTACAGATTTTTCGTACTTTTTTAGAATATTTTTATTATTAGTTAACTTATTAATTAACATGACTTAGCATGCGTAGCTTACCTTTTTACATGGATGATTTAAACGGCGGATTTATGAAATTGGAAGGAATTCTGCGCGTAGAGAAGCAAAAACTATATCTTGAATTCCAGAAGACGGATGCTATTTTGGAAACTTATAAATCTGATGTACGGGAAAAGGAGATTGATCTTTCTGAAATAGCCATGATGGAATTTAAAAAAGGCTTCTTTTCGAGTAAACTGATTATACATGCCAAAAGAGCAATTACTTTTCAAGATTTTCCTGGAAATCAGCTTACAGAACGAGTGTTAAAGGTCAAAAAAAAGCACCGAGATATTGCAGCATCCATTTCATCAAATGTGAACCTCGAACTATCTGAAAGAAAGCTGAAAGAACTTGATGGAGATTCTGAATGAGCTTTGCATTTAGCTATTCAGTACTAAACCAATCAGAAATTCCTCCATTACGAAATGTGAAAGGAGTTCTTAGCATTGACGGAGAAGAACTATTGTTTGAGTACAAACTCTATGATCCACAAGGTAATGTACTAAGTACATTAAATAAGTTTTCCATTCTTGTTGAGTTTTTGGAAAATATTGAACTAATGAAAGGTTTGTTCAAGGCTAAGTTAATCATAAGAACCACTCAAATGGTTTTTCTTGATCCACTACCAGGAAGTAAACAAGGTTCAATCACACTAGAAATAAAAAGAGAAGACCGAGTTCAAGCTCAGGATTTTACTACAAAGCTGAAAATTGCCCTTTCAGAACGAAAGTTGAGGGATATGTAATAATCTATCAACAAGAGATATCTATTCACAATTTATGCTCAGTTATTACTTTAAATATCCTTTACTCTTCAACAACTCCGCATTCAAAATAGCCCCACCTGCTGCACCCCGAATGGTATTATGTGCCATACAGACAAAACTGATATCGAATACTTCCGCATCTCTAAGACGCCCCATATGTAATTGCATTCCATTTTCATGATCTGCATGTAACCGAGGTTGTGGGTATCGTACATCTTCATGTAATCGAATTACTTGCTTAGGAGAAAATGGGAGATTCAGATCTGCAATTGGGTTCTTGAAATTTAGAACAGCTTCTTTCACTTCTTCAATACTTGAGGGAATTTTAGCAAGTTTTACTGTTACTGCTGCCATATGTCCATTTAACGTAGGTACTCGAGTACAAGTAGCTTGAACTGGATAATTTGGTTCAGTAATTATACCATTGGAATAACTACCTAATAATTTTTGAGTTTCTGGAGCAATTTTTGGTTCTTCTCCATCGATAAATGGAACAACGTTTCCAAGAATATCTAGACTTGGAACCCCTGGATATCCTGCACCAGAAACAGCTTGCATTGTGGTTACTACTAAAGCCTCAATTCCAAATGCATCATAAATAGGTTTTAGTGCCAGTGAAAGAGGAACCGCAACGCAATTTGGATTAGTAACAATCCAGCCCGAACCATCTGTTGTGAAATTCTGAGTTTTGATTAACTCAATATGATCTGGGTTAACTTCAGGAACTAGAAGTGGAACGCTTGGATCCATTCGGTAATTTTTCGCATTAGAAATTACAGGAATTCCAGAACGGGCTAAATCACCTTCAATTTCTGTTGCAATAGAAGAATCTAACCCAGAGAACACAAAATCTACATCTTTAAATGAATCTAGTGTACATTTAGAAACAACCATTTCAGCTATATAATCTGGTAAATTAACATCTTCTACCCAATTTGCGGCATCTTTGTATTTCTTACCTGCCGAACGTTCTGACGCTCCAAGTGCAGCAATTTCAAACCAAGGATGGTTTTGAAGTAAACGAATAAATTTTTGGCCAACAGCGCCGGTTGCGCCTAAGATTCCAACTTTCATGTTATAATAAGGAATGAGTGAATAAGTGAGTTTGGACATTGAATTTACATATTCCTGATTCTTAATTCTTATTTATTCTTTTCAAAAAAGAAAACCTAATAAACTAGCTTAAACAGTAAGAGTAAATTCTTATCTTCTCATCTCATTTTGAACTCACAAAACGAAGATTTTCATGTCGAATTTAGACAGTCTTGATAAAATTGTTTCCCTTGCTAAAGCTCGTGGATTTATTTTCCAATCCTCTGAAATTTATGGTGGATTAAGCGCCGTGTATGATTACGGCCCACTCGGCGTTGAACTAAAAAGAAATATCCGCAATGCTTGGTGGAAGGAAATGACACAACGCCATGATAATATTGTTGGGATAGATGCTGCCATTTTTATGCATCCAAAAGTATGGGAAGCAAGTGGTCATGTTGGCGGGTTCAATGATCCAATGATCGACGATAAGCAATCAAAGAAACGTTATCGTGCAGATATGCTTATTGAGCAATACATCTTAAAGCTCGAGAAAGATGGTAAGACAGATAAAGCAGCTGAGATTCAAGAAGCATTAGATACTACGGGTACCAGAAAGAGTCTCACTGAAGATCTATATGATATCATCATAGAGAATGAGATAAAGTCACCAGATTCTGGTGCTTTTGATTGGACGGAAGTTCGACAGTTTAACTTAATGTTTAAAACCGCTTTTGGCGCTACTGCATCTGAAGACGATGCTGTATATCTGAGACCTGAAACAGCTCAGGGAATTTTTGTGAATTATAAAAATGTACTCGATACTTCACGTGTTTCTATTCCTTTTGGTATTGCGCAAACTGGAAAAGCTTTCCGGAACGAAGTGGTTGCTCGACAGTTTATATTTCGTATGCGTGAGTTTGAACAAATGGAAATGCAATATTTTGTCGAACCAGGGACTGATGAAGCTGCTTATGAAGAGTGGATGACAAAGCGAATTGCTTGGCATAAGAAAATTGGAATTCGTGAAGAAAACCTTCGATTCACTCCCCATCCAGCTGATAAACTTGCACATTATGCTCGTGCTGCAGCTGATATACAGTACAAATACCCTATTGGTTGGCAAGAAGTTGAAGGAATTCATAATCGTTCTGATTTTGATTTAACTCAACATCAAGAGTTCTCGGGTAAAAAACTCGACTACTTCGATCAAAAGAATAATAGGCGCTTTACTCCTTATGTAATAGAAACCTCAATTGGTTTAGATCGTTGCACTTTAATGGTTCTTTGTGATGCTTATCGTGAAGAAGATGTGGATGGTGACAAAAGAGTGGTTCTCAAAATGCATCCAGAATTAGCACCTATTCAAATTGGAGTTTTCCCTCTAATTAAGAAGCCAGAACTTCAAGATATTGCTCATAATATTACAGATGATCTTCGTGAAGATTTTTCAGTTCAATATGACGAAACGGGTTCAATTGGTAAACGTTATCGCCGATTAGATGAAGCTGGAACTCCTTTCTGTATCACCGTTGACTTTGATACCATTGAGAAAAATGAAGGGGTTACTATTCGTTATCGTGATGATATGAGTCAGATTAGAATTCCGATCGAAAAAATTGGCGAAGCCGTTCGTGATGGAATTAAAGGATGGAAAGCTGAATAAGCCTTCCATCTATATTTCTTACTTCATCAAGAGCATTTTCTGAGTTGCAATATTAGATCCATTTACCAATCGATAAAAGTACACTCCGCTAGTTAGCCCAGATGCATCAAAACTGACCGAATGTGGCCCCGCGTTTAAACTACCATCAATAAGAGTATGAACTTTCTGTCCAAGCACATTGAATACGGTTAATTCTACGTTTCCTGCATTTGGAATTGAGAAGTTAATATTTGTACTTGGATTGAATGGATTTGGATAATTTTGATCTAATGAGAATTCAACAGGAATGTTTATTTCCTCATCAATAGAGTTGATAATTCTCTGATTAATTCCACCAGGTGTTCCTCCTTTCGATAAAGATGATGCCCAATTTTCGCCAAGTTCATTATTTGAATCAAACTCTTTTAGTTCTAGTGTAAAACCTAAACCATCGGGTTCAGTAGGCCAAGGACTCTCATCATCATATTTCACGAAATCGACAAGTCTCTCATTTGCATTGTAAATTCTAATTTCATCTGAGTTTCCACTTAAGCCAAAGTCAAAATTACCTATAACATTTGTTACCTGGTCATATCTACTTACAAATTCAGATAAACCACTTGTAATAACTAAGTAGCCTTCTGATTCAATAGTTGCGTTGCTAGGAAAATCAAAAACATTTATATCACTTTGATCTCTAAATGACCAGCCATCTAGACTAATAGAAATATCACTTGGGTTATATAACTCAAACCAATCACCAACAGTTGAAGATTCTTCTGAATTATAATTAATCTCATTTATTACAATTAAGTCATCTACTTCTTGGAATATAGCTTCAATTACAAGTGCCGTATCAGTAAGTACAAGTTCATAAACTCTATTACTACTTACCAATTCACCATTCACATACCACCCTTCGATTTTATGCCCAGGTTCTGGTTGTGAACTCAGTGTTAAAGTATTTCCTTGAAAGTAAATCCCTCTCCATGAACTCTCGAGTGTATTTGGGATTATCGAGTTTACTTTTGCCTTCCCATTTTCAGTCTGGTTTATGACTATTCCAACTGTATCGACCTTAAGCGTATCCATTACCTCTTTATAAATAAATTGAGGATAGTCTACCGCATAGTCCTCAGTAATTTCTCGTATATACTCCATGTTGTAGTTAGAGAAACCACTTATAGTAACCCAACCTTCTGTCCATCGTTCAATATCACGAGGCATTTCTGGATTAATTGCAGTATCAATTGAGTCTATCATTGCAATTACATTCTCAGGCTTAAAAGCTGTGTTTAACATATCTGCAAGTCGATTAAGGAAAAACTCTTGATACGTTGGGTTTTCCATCATTTTTCCTAAAATCCAAAAATCATAGGTTCCTGTTTCTAGAAAAAACTCAAATGATTTGTAATACTCATCTGGTTCATCCCCAAGATTTCTCCACCAATCGAAATCATGTGAAATATAATTCCATTTAGCTCCTACTTCATTTCTGGCTTTCCAGTAACGTAAATTATTTGGGTCACCATGTGACGTATAAACTTGATAAATCCAATGATCTGTGAAGCTATCTAGATTGATGTTTGCATTTATGAAATCATAAAATTCTTGAGTTGATGCATCTATGTCATCTATTTCATCTACCAGATCCCAGTAAGCATCCCAGCTACCATCTTTTAATCCATTATAATCTTTGATCATATCTATATCTTCGAATCCATATCGAGATTCTACAAAATCATCATTCTTACGCTCTTGAAGCAAGTATATACCCCAGTACTTTCCGTTGATATACATTATAACTGGGCGACTCGCTTGCATATCATTGTGGTGATTCCATTTTTGATTAATGGCGTACATAAGTTCATTTAACAATCTTGAGCGTTCTTCGCCTCCTGCTCTTAATCCAAAACCATCGTAACTTTGATACTCATTTTCAGGGAACAATTCGTATTCTAGTCGTTTTACCCCATATTCTTCATTATTGTTAATGATAAATGACTTTTTATTAAAGCCACGACTAAAATTCCCACCTATACTTGCACCAGCATCGATTTCGAATTCAATATTTCCATTAGTTTCCATAAACTCAATATGAGCTGGATATTCCCAATCTTGCCAAAAATTTGCTCCTCGAAATGGAAAGTCAGTCTCGGCGGTATCACCTAATGCAAATAATCCAGCTTCATTTCCAAAAAGACTATCTGGATCCATCACAAATGTTACTACAGGAAGAGTATGTGACTCATCATATATATAAGTGTTTGTTGATACAAGACTAGATGCAAACTCTCCCCCTAATGTGATTGCACGCAAAACAGTTGAGCTATCAATAAAGATTGGTGTTTCATATAAAGCGGAGTTTTCTGTTGGTTTAGTAGCATCAAGAGTGTATCTAATTTCAGCTCCTTCTGAAATAGTTGAAATTCCGATAACTTGAGTACCAGAATAAAACCCCGTTTCCAATGTGAAAATTGGTGATTCTGCAGGTATCTTTGCAACTTCTCCGGTATTTGGTTGCCCAGGACTTGGAGTCTGAAAAGAAAATATGTCTCCTCCATCAGTCGTAGCAGCCCATGAAATATCTGTCTCTTGGGCACCGAATTCAACTCGATCAATTTCTGTAATACCATCACTTTCAGTTAAAATTACAAACTCACCCCTTGCACTCAATTTTGGTACTACATGTAAAGCTCCATCAGTAGCGTCATCATCAAACCATAATAATAAAAATTGACCTGGTGCTATTGTTGTAGATGCACTTTGATTCGTTGGAATTTGCCATTTTGTAAGGTTTTCAGGATCGTCAGATACATATATACCACCAAAATTTACAGAAACATCACCTAGGTTTACGATCTCAACCCAGTCATCAAAATCACCCTGTTCATCAGAAATGGTTTTAGAGTTTGATGCCATTATCTCATTAACTCTAAGTTGAGCAAATGTTGAAGTAGTCACTAAAAAAGAAGTAACCAATAAGAGATAGTATTTGAGGATCATAAAATGTACCTATAGTGGATATATTCGAAACAAAATATAACTCAAAATAATACAACTTTATGTTAGATAGATTTAAAACTATCTAATTATTAACTAGTTAGTTAATAATTCCAAGTATCCAAACACTAATCTGATCTAAAAAACCGTCCACAAATTCTTTAGCTAAGAACGGATATTCATTAACAGACCCATTTTCAGCTTTCTGAAATAAATGATTAGCTTCTGGAAAGGTTATTACATCAAATGATGTACCGGATGATTCTAAGGCTTCTTTAATTGGCTCTAGGTTTTGTGATACTGTTACTTGTGTGTCCTTTCCACCAAATAGTACTAAAACTGGTATGTCTAATCTTTCTAAATCACTAACTGGAACATAGAACAAAAGTGATTTCATTTGAGCCGAACTATAAACTGCTACCAGACTAGATGCTTGATTCATTGCCGTAGCATTAATATCTGGAATACTATTTCTTTGAGCATCTGGTAGATCATTCAATACATCTATATAAGCTCTTTCGTAAGCTAATCTAGCTTCTTCAATATTTTTATCATTAACAAGTGACCTCATTAATGATTCACGAGCTACTATTTCATTCTCTATAAGACTTTTATCGACTGGTGAATTTTGGTAGGCTAACTCCACTTGATACCTTAATATCTCGCTTAATGATGGAGCTGTTGAACCCATAAGAATCAACTGAACAATTGACTCATTTTCTTTTGCAATTTTACCCGCTACTACCCCACCCTGACTATGCCCTAATATTATAAATCTATCAAAATTCTGATCTTCATTATTTTTAAAATAGTTAATTATGGCATCTACATCGCTTACCAAATCATCAAGTGTAGCATCAGCAAAATTCCCAGAAGATTTATTAATACCTCTGTCATCATATCTAAAAGTAGGTATCCCTTGTTTTGAAAGTGTCTGAGCAATTACTTTAAAGATTTTAAAATCATAAATATTTGAGTCTCGGTCTTGTGCTCCACTTCCAGAACTCATAATTAGTAAAGGAGCCTTAATTTCGCCTAATGGAAGTGTTAATGTTCCACCGATTTCAATATCTCCGTTTTGTAAAATAATCTCAGTTTCATTGTCTAATACATTTTCATCAGAATTATCTATTCGAACTCGCTCAACTTTAAAAGTGGTCTCACCAGCCCCTTGGGAATATATTCCAGAAATTGACGATGCATTTTCAAAAATACCTGTAAAGACCCCTTTAACCTGACCAGCAGAAAAAATCAATTCAACAGAATCCTTTTTTTGTGTTACAGAAGTAAACCTTAACCCTTTCGCGCCTTGTTGTGGGATATCTAATGTTCCAGAAAGCTTATCTGAAAGTCCATCAATTTTGAAAACTATTTTTAATTGTCCACTCGGAACCGTTATTCCTCCTTCCCACATTCCTACCAAATTAGATTGAGCATTTAATTGACTTCCTGTAACCATAAATATGATTAAAAATGCAATTTTTCTCATTATTCTACCCCTACTGAGTCTATCTTTTTAAAAACTAAATATGAGTATACAATTGGAATAACAGCTAAAATGGTAATTAGAATTATTATGGTAATTGCTGATTCCAATATTGATGGTAAAAAAGCTAAAGTAATCATAACAATTCCAGTAATTACCCAAATTTTACTAGTTAAGCGATGAGTTCTTTTCCAGACTTCTGGATTTTCAAGTGTCCAAGGTGTTCTCACACCAATAAAGTAATTCGGCTTCATAGAATTCATATAGTTTCCTACAATAGTTATTAAAACTCCTACACTTACTAAAATGTAACTTAAAAAATTGATCGATGATCCCAATGAAGCTGCCATTACAAATGCATATATCCCTACGAAAAAGAGTGATGTAATTATTCTTATCGCTGATACGGGTTTTTGAACGGATGTAATTTTCTTCTTTGGATCAATTTTTGGTAATACTAATAACAACACATAAATACCTACACCGATAAGGGGAAGCATAATTGCATTTATCCATTTTGGTCCCCAATCATCGGCTTCACCTTGAAAATTAAAGTGAATTGGAACTTCCTCTGGTAATTTATCCCATAATATAAATGAAGCGATGAAAGGAGCTAAGAGTAAAGGAAATATAAACCATTCTTTTTTGAGTGTTTCTGGTAAACTCATGCGTCTTTATTTGAGTTAAGTAAATTAAATAACCATGAAGTGGCTTCTTCTAGTGCTGTTATATCTAATGAATAAGTAATGAATTGACCATTCCTCTCTTTTGTTACCAAACCTGCTTGCTTCAACAAATCTAGATGATGTGATATACTTGGCTTTGTGATATCGAATGCTTCGGCAATTTCTCCAGCGGTTAAATCTCTCTCCTTTAAGAGATCGAGTATATCTCTTCGAGTGGAATCATTTAATGCTTTAAATAGTTTATTCATTTAGATAATTAGATAACTGTCTAAATATAAACTACTCTTCTTCAAATTCAAAGTTTCAAATTTATTTTAAATCACTGAGTTGAATGTTCAGTGCTTTCACACTTATTTGGATTTCAATCATTGAAAGTCCTAGAGATATGAGCAGAAGGATTAGACTTATTCCGAATAATATCTTTCCAAGAATAATTACTCCAGCAAATAACGCAACCATGCAGAACACAGATAAGAAAAGAGAACCTATTCCTAGAAGTTGCATGTTTTTTATAAGACCTACACGTTTATGAAGATTCTCAATTTGATCTTTTGCACTCTTATCACTGGTTTCATTGTAATGACTATGAAGTGTTCGGATTAAGTTAGCCAGAGATAAAAATCTATTTGTATAAGCCAGTAACAGCAAAGAGATTGCTGAAAAAAGAAGTCCAGGTGTTGTAAGCGTTAATTCCATATTGAAAGATACAGAATCATAAAATTAATTCCTGTATAGCCTCCAAATACTACCAATTTGTAGTTGAGCTTCGAACTGCTCTCTTAAAAGTGCATGAATACTTCCTTCATCTCTTTTGTATGGTGAATAGGAAAATACTGGGACGAATGTTATTCCGTTCCATTCAAATGGTTGTAACTCAGCAATTTGAGGCCATAATGCTTGTGTATAGTCGAACGGTGCGTTATAAGATGTTAAGTATTCAATATCTAACTCTTCAAGCATTGAGTGAATATATTCGTCTTGCTCTTGTGTGCCTCTGATTGAAAGCGGCAATAATTTATCTGAAGATATATAAAGCTTTGGATCTCTTTTACTTTCTACAATTGCTACAGCCTGATCGCTCCAGATTATTTGATCATCTTCAATATTTTCCTGAATCCATTTACCAACTTCTTTTCTTGGCTGAAGGGAATACTGACGGTAATAAGGTACTACCAACTGAATTAGGCTTATTCCCACAAGAAAGAAAATTACTCTGCGAGTAACAAATTTTCTAAAATAGCCTCGCTGAAATAATGAAAAGAACCAAATTATTGCAATGGGTAAAGTAAGTATAAATAATCTGGGATCAGGATAGGCGATGATTTTAAATTGCGCAATGAAGATGAATATCCAATGGACTATGGTTAGATATCCTATCAAACTTACCCACTCTTTGTTTTTAAATGGTTTTTTAGATTCTGATTTTCTAAACCAAATAAAGAAAAGTATGAGCGGAAATGTTTGTATAAGCGACCCAAAAGGAGTGAGCATATACTCTACTAAGAAATTCCCTTCATTTGCATAAAATGCTGTGCTTGAACTTGTACTTTGGAACCTATTTAGTAACCAACTTAGAAGATTTTCTGTATTTAAGTATGACCACCAAGACCAAATCCCTAATCCCAAAATTAATCCAAGTACAGAATAAACTATTCCTTTATAGTTTTTGGAATAGAAAAGTGGTACAAAAGAAATTCCAATCAGAAAAGTAATCTCTTCTCTCGTTAAAGCACCAAGAGCTGTACAAATAAAAACTAACCAATAGTTATTTTTTATTAACCCGAAAAGCCAACCCAGAAGCAATAAGGCACCTACCATTTCTGCTACGCTTACATAACTAAATACAATCATATAAGGGATACATGCCGTGACTAGGCCAATATAAATTCCCGTCTTTTTATTTATTAATGTAACTCCCAAATAAGCAGTTATGGAAGCGGTAAAAGCACCGATAATGATATTAAAAGCGTGGATCACAGTTAATGAGTATGTTCCTGTGATTAGCATTATAAAACTACCTAAGTATCGATATAGAGGGAGCCAAGCTAGCTCACGATCCTTAAAATCAGTGTACACAAAACCATTTTCTAAGGTAAGTTTACTAATAATTAGATTATGCTGAGCATCTCCCCAATAGTCAACAAAACCTAGCCCCAGTAGTAACCAACGAAGTGCTAACGCTACTATAAAAATTGATAGATAAGGAAATTTCTGAACCTGTTTAACCAGGATATCAAGAATTGAATTTGCGTTCAATCGTAAATATTTAGTAGTTAATTTTTAACTAAAATTACGTTGATTGATTTCAAATCCCTAAAAGAAGAGTTTATTTGTTGTTACTCAGCAATTCCTATTACACCACAGGCAATTCTTGAACCTGCTGCACCAGACGGTTGAGAGGTCAGATCATCTTCGCCTGCATGTACAATAATTCCTCTTCCAATAATCTGAGAGATATTAATTGAACTATCGATGTAACTTTTTGATGCATCTCCATTTGAGTTTGCAATAATATTGCCCATGTCTCCCATATGTCTATTCATAGCATCTGGATTACTATGCTCATTACCACCTGGATTGAAATGACCACCAGCCGAAGTACCATTTGAAGCTGTACAGTTTCCATATTGGTGAATATGGAAACCATGACTTCCTTCTTCAAGTCCGGTAAATTCAGCATTTACAGAGACACCTTCAGACACTGTCTCAAAAGTAACAGTACCTTGAGCACCACTTTCCCCAAGTGCAGTTACAACTGCTACAGCGTTTGTAAATGTGGGTGTATTAATTTCTACATTAACATCTTCTTGAGTAGTACAAGCACTAAATAACACTAAAATTGCTGCGATTTGAATGGTTTTCATATATCTCATTTTAAGCTTTTTTATTCAACTAATTAAAGTACTTCTTTTCTAAATTCGTTCAACTTTTCCAATCCTTTTTCAAATTCTTCATATTCTTTTGGATGAGAACTTTTCAGTTTTTCAATGATCGTTCTTTCTTTTCTTTCTCTCACAATGAGATTCACATCCTTAAAAAGTACAGAAGTAAATATACTTAAGATCAGATATCCCATAACATATAATGATGGGAGTCCAGCTAGCCACAAAATTGAACTAATAGCTATCCAAAAAAATGGAAATAAAACGAGACTAGCCAAAAACTTAATAGATGCATCAAAAGCATGATCTTTAATAACCTTCGAAATTAATATTCTTACTGGTTGATATGGAATAATATTGTTAATCCAACTAAACAAGTAGAAAGGAAACAAAAGAACCATTGCAGTAATTGGCCTTTCCCTTCCTATAATAGTCTTCATATTAAATTTATGCTTTTCTGAAAAGTTCGATACTTGGTTAGCTACTTCGATAATTTCAGGTGTTATATTAGCCTCGATCTTTGCGACTCTTTCATTCGCAACATTAGGGTTTATAACTTTCAATACATCTAATTCCATTTCTGCAATCAAAATCTTACAAACATTATAATGATCTAAATTTGCAACATGCATTGTTAGCCTTTTCATCTCTTCGCTAACTCTATCTTTTAAAAGATTAGCAGCTTTTCGCTCGTCTTTTTTATGTATTTCTTTAAAGTCTTTAACTAGTATTGGGTCACCAATTTCTACTCTAACAATGTTTCTTATATTCTCATGTTCATAGTAGTTTACACCAGCTGGTATTACATGTAAGTCCATTGCCCAATTTTCTTGCACTTCTGCATCAAAGGCAATTCTTGTAAATCCTTTACTTAGTGGTCGTATTCTTCGCTTTAGATTATGATTAGCTTCGGGAAATATTAGAATTGCTTGATTCATTTTTAGATACTCAATACACTCTTCGAAAATCGCATTATTCTTTGTAACTGAGCTTAATCCATCACGTGCGCGATACACTGGAACTAGATTTATGCTTCTTAAAAACTTTCCAACTTTTGGGGGGTTAAACGCTTGAGCTCGTGTTAAGAAGTATGTAATTGTTTTAATATTGGTAACTACCACAAAAGCATCCATGAAAGAGTTTTGATGATTTGGAAGAATTAGTAGCGGCTTATCTTTTGGAATCTTATCTAAACCATTGATAATTATATTTTTATAGAAAAGTTTAAGTCCATTTTTTACAATGGTAAATCTAAAAAAATTAAACCATAAGTAGTTTTTACGCATTACTAAATACCTTTTGCAATTTTACTTTACCGACCGACCAATACCAGCCAATTAAAAATCCCATTACTATATGCCAAATACCCCACCAAGCAGCTATTAAAGCCATACCTCCTAAGCCATCAAAGAAATTGAAAATGAGTAACAAGCCAAGACCAGAATTCTGAATTCCAGTTTCAATAGCAATTGATTTCCTGTCTTCATATGAAAGATTTAGAATAGACCCAATACTATAACCTCCTAAAAGTGCTATTAAATTATGAAGTAGTACAAAGCCAATTACATATTGTACATAATTTATAAAATGATCGAAGTTCATTGCAAAAGCAATCAATACGAAAGCGGCAAAGAATAGAATACCAAATGTCTTAATCCATTTTGTTAGCTTTAAGGCAATACTAGGTTTATAATGACGAACTACCATCCCAAAAATTAAAGGGATTCCTAAAATTAGTACTACGATTTTAAAAACTTCATATATATCTAAACTTACTTCTTGAAGTATTGCATTTGTAGGAGCATACATACTTGCCCAAAAGGTAAAATTCAGAGGCGTAGCAAAAACAGCTAACAATGTTGCAATTGCTGTCATACTCACCGAAAGTGCTGTATTTCCACCTGCTAGCTGAGAAAAGAAATTCGAAATATTTCCTCCGGGACATGCTGCAACCATCATCATACCAAGAGCTAGACTTGGTGCTGGGTTAAGAATATAGATTAGCAGAAAAGTAACAGCTGGTAAAAATATGAATTGAGAAAAAACACCTGCAAAAGTCGACTTTGGATTCTTCGCTAAATCTTTAAAATCTTGAATAGTGAGTTCCAAAGCAACGCCAAACATGATGAAACATAGGGAGACGTTCATCACCATTAGCCCCCCACCCCCTAAATTTAACTCCAACGCATCTATAGATTCCAACATATATTGAATGTAGTGATTTTGACTTATGAATTACGATTTGTTTTTTAGCTTAAGCTAAACTTAATTGAAATCAATCTATGGTATATTCAACCAAATTCGATTCAAATTGAAGAGATTTCTCATTGTTTTCATCACTATAGTTTGCAAACCTTACTATTCCAAATCCTATAACAAAGTCCCAAACAAGTACACTAGTTGTATCTGAAGTTCCACAAAACTACTGTTCAACTCTTATTACAGAACTTAAAAAAGATTCCATGCTATATTCATTTTCTAAGAAATATATTTTCCTGCATCTTGCTGTATCCCCACCATATCTCCCAGTTACAAAAAGAGTGTCAACTTGTTCTTTTTTTGGGTTGATAATATGTAGTAAAAAAGACCAACCTCCCCCTGGTCCCTGCTCCATTTTACATAATAGGGAATCGTTATGTTCAAATATTCTTTGAAAACCTCTTGAATATTATAGTTGGAAGTATGGGTTACTCATTTCCAATGACCAAACCCACTACACTATCTTTTGACAACGCTGTAGAAGATGTACTGGGGGCACTATAGTCTATTTCTCTTCTGATAACCCTAACAGTATCAACACTTGACTCTTCTACACCATTATAATATGAATATGATTGATAGATCCAATCATTACCTAGTTGTAACGCCATGAATTCGGTATTTGGATCTGAAGCACTATTCTCGCTAGTTATTCTGCAAGAATTTATACTAACGATTATTACAGGAAGTAATAAATAGTAGATCAAATTTGATTTCATGCTTCAATCTAGTTTTTTATAATCTATAATTTAGTTTAAATAGAAGCAAAGGGCTTCATTCCTAAATTATCAAATTCACCAATCTCTGCTTTCATTTTTCCAGTAATGGCAATCATAGCTGCATTATCGGTGCAATAACTTAGTTTTGGAATGTGAAGAGATAAGCCTAGTTCTTTTGCCATTCTTTCAGATTTATTACGGAGCATTGAGTTTGCTGAAACTCCTCCAGCTAATACCACTGTTTTAACGCGTGTTTCCTTCACTGCGCGTTTGAGTTTTTTAATTAGAACTTCAGAAATAGCTTCCGAAATACTTGCACATAGATCATTCAAATTCTCATTAATCCAATCATCACCTTTATCTTGAACGAAATAGAGTGCACTGGTTTTTAAACCCGAAAAACTAAAATCTAAGCCTTCATTCACTAATGCTTGAGGAAATTTGTGAAATTTAACGTCTCCTTCCTTTGCCAACTTGTCCATTTCCGGTCCAGCTGGATAGGGTAGTCCAAAAATTTTCCCGATTTTGTCGAAAGCTTCTCCAGCTGCATCGTCTCTTGTTTTACCAAGAATTTTATGCTCGAAAGGAGACTTTACATACACAAGCTGTGTATGACCACCAGAAACTGTAAGTGACAAAAATGGGAATTCTGGTTTTCCATCAATAAAATTAGCGTAAATATGAGCGTTCATATGATTTACACCAACAATCGGAATGTTTTTTGATAGTGATAATCCTTTTGCAAAACAAAGACCAACTAATAACGATCCCATAAGCCCAGGACCTTGGGTTACTGCAATAACATCAATCTGATCAATTGATATACCTGATTCCTTAAGTGCCTGATCTACTGTTTGTGATATTGTAGTTTGATGAGCTCGAGATGCTAGTTCAGGTACTACACCTCCAAACTTAATATGGATTGCCTGTGATGCAATTACATTTGAAAGAACTCCTTCATCTGTTAATACCGATGCAGAAGTGTCGTCACAAGAAGATTCAATTCCTAAAATATTCATCTAGTAAAAATACAGAAATTATTTTCAGTATATGAGTGAAGAAATTTGTTTTTCGATTTACTAAAACAAAAAAGCCCTGTATACTTTTAATACACAGGGCTTCAATTTCTAAAGAAGTATTCTCTACTTCTTGTCGTCTTCGTCGTCTACAACTTCGAAGTCGGCATCAACAGCTTCTTCACTTTCTGCAGAAGCATCTTCAGCAGAACCTTCGCCATTTCCTTCAGCTCCAGCTGCTGCTTCAGCCTCAGCTTGAGAAGCAGCATAGATTTCTTGAGATGCAGCTGTCCATGCAGTGTTTACACCTTCAATGGCAGCATCAATTTCTTCAAGATTTTCAGTTTTGTGCGCTTCTTCGAGTTTAGCAACTGCTTCTTCGATGGCAGTTTTATTGCCTTCAGAAATTTTATCACCATACTCTTCTAGTTGTTTCTTAGTTGAGAAGATCAAGCCATCAGCTTGGTTCATTTTCTCAACTTTTTCACGAATTAACTTATCTTCTTCTTCATGCTCTTTAGCAGCATTTTTCATCTTTTCGATTTCTTCATCAGATAGTCCTGAAGAAGATTCAATACGGATTGTCTGCTCTTTCCCTGTTCCTTTATCCTTAGCAATAATGTTGATCACACCATTTGCATCAAGATCAAAAGTCACTTCAATTTGTGGCATTCCGCGAGGTGAAGGAGGAATTCCATCTAAATGGAAACGACCCAATGTGCGGTTTGCAGCTGCTTGAGCTCTTTCACCTTGAAGTACATGTATTTCAACACTGCTTTGGTTATCAGCAGCAGTAGAGAATACTTGTGACTTACTTGTTGGAATAGTACTGTTTGATTCAATAAGTGGAGTCATAACACCACCTAAGGTTTCAATACCAAGAGTAAGCGGCGTTACATCCAAAAGAACTACATCTTCAACATCACCAGAAAGTACACCACCTTGAATAGCAGCACCAACTGCAACTACTTCATCAGGATTTACTCCTTTACTTGGCTCTTTTCCGAAAAACTCTTTTACTGCTTCTTGAATTCTTGGTATACGAGTTGATCCACCAACCAAAATAACTTGATCGATTTGGCTTTTGGTTAAACCAGCATCTTTTAAAGCTTTTTCGCAAGGAACGATAGATCTCTTAACAAGAGCGTCTGAAAGTTGCTCAAATTTTGAACGACTTATATCTACATTCAAATGCTTTGGACCATCTTGAGTAGCAGTAATAAATGGTAGGTTCACATTAGTTTTTTGTGAACTTGAAAGCTCGATTTTCGCTTTTTCAGCTGCATCTTTCAATCGTTGCATAGCCATTGCGTCATTTCTAAGATCAACGCCTTCAGCTTTTTTGAATTCATCGGCGAGGAAATCAATGATTAATTGATCAAAGTCATCTCCACCAAGATGAGTATCACCATTTGTAGATTTTACTTCAAAAACGCCATCACCTAATTCGAGAATAGAAACGTCAAAAGTACCACCACCGAGATCATATACAGCGATAGTTTGGTCAATGTCTTTCTTATCCAAACCATAAGCTAGAGCAGCAGCAGTTGGCTCGTTTATAATTCTCATTACTTCAAGACCTGCAATTTTTCCAGCTTCTTGAGTTGCTTTACGCTGAGCATCATTAAAATATGCAGGAACAGTAATAACAGCTTGTGTTACTTTTTCACCTAAATATTCTTCCGCTGTTTGCTTCATTTTTTGAAGCACCATTGCAGAAATTTCTTGTGGAGCATATTTACGGTCTTCGATCTGCACACGAGCAGTACCATCTTCTCCTTTTACCACTTTGTATGCAACTTGTTTTGCTTCACCGGTAATCTCGTTATGCATACGACCCATAAATCGTTTAACAGATGCAACCGTTTTATCAGGGTTAGTAATTGCCTGACGTTTTGCAGGAGCACCTACTAGGCGTTCTCCATCTTTACTAAATGCAACTACAGATGGAGTTGTTCTTCCACCTTCAGCATTTTGAATTACTACTGGTTCATTGCCTTCCATTACAGCAACGCACGAGTTTGTAGTTCCTAAGTCAATTCCTATGATTTTTCCCATTGGTCTAAATCTTTTTTAAGTCTGTTATTATTCGTTGTTTAATTTTCTTTTTTGAACTATTAGTTCACTGGTATTGAAGTAGTGTCTTTCAATTTATCAGATTTTGGCATTGACACTGTCAATACTCCATTTCTAAAACTAGCACTAATCTCTGCTGAATTCACATTTTCAGCTAAAGCAAAAGCACGAGCAAAAGCTCCTCTTTTCCGTTCCTGACGTTTAAATTCCTCTCCTTCAGAAATAGTAATCTCGCGTTCCCCTTTAATGGTTAGAACATTATTCTTTAGCGCGATTCCAATTTCTTTTTTAGCTAAGCCAGGCAAGTCGATAAGTATTTTATATTCTTGATCACTTTCAACAATATCACAATAAGGAGCAAAGTCTTTATCCTCGTTTGTTAGAGGAACAACTTTCTCTACAAATTGCTGAACATCTTTTCCTAGTTTAGAAAGATGTTTTTCAATCTCGATTCCGAATTCTGTAAAATCTCCCATCATGCTCACCTTGTTTATTTAGATTCAAAGTATTTATTGCAAGCACAATGCCAAGTGATATACACTTTTAAGATTATGACGTATTGACACCAGCGTCCCTGACGCAGAATTCAAAACAAAGCTGTCATCCCGAGAGCCCGTTTAATAGTAGGGCTTAAATATTAATTCTGAGGGAACTCAAATGTACTTTTTTCCTCTAGTTCCGATGGTCTCCGTCGGAACCAAAGCAATCTAGGCTGTTCGCTCCAACGCAGAGCATTGGAGCGAGGAGGAGACTCTCACTCATCCCCAGAGATGTTTTAAGTCTGCGACTTGAAACATCTAACTCTTGAAGTTTGCAACTTCAATTATTTTACAGCATTCCAAGATCTTTTCTTCCGGATTCTACCAAAAGTTCAGAAACCATATCCTTAATGCAAGTTACAAACTTGCTTAACTGCCACTCTTAAGTCACAGACTTAAGAGATCATTGGGACACCCGCATCCCTGACGCGGAATTCAAAATTATGAATTATAAATTTTGAATGAGGAGATATTTCTCGTGTTGGTATTGATTAACGAATAACGAATGAAGAGTTACTAATCTTCTTTTATTTGCTCAATATCAAAACAAAGCTGTCATCCCGAAAGCCCGTTTAATAGTAGGGCTTAAATACTAATTCTGAGGGATCTCAAATGTACTTTTCCTCTAGTTCCGATGGTCTCCGTCGGAACCAAAGCCATCTAGGCTGTTCGCTCCAACGCAGAGCATTGGTGCGAGGGGGAGACTCTCACTCATCCCATTAATGAAATACCCTTAACCAGCAACCAAACTTTCTAAATCTTCCCAAAAACCTTGGTAGGAAACTGCGGCACATTCGGCATCTTCGATTTGGGAATTAGATTTCCCTTTTAATGAAAGAATCGCAGAAGCCATCGCAATTCTATGATCATGAAAACTTCGAAATCGTCCAGATTCAAATTCAAAGTCAGGATTTCCACGAATGACTAATCCATCTTCCATTTCTTCAAAATTAGCACCTACCGCTTTCAACATTTTGGTAATTGCCATAATCCGATCTGTCTCTTTATGACGAAGTTCCTGAGCACCAGAAATTACAGAAGTGCCGTAAGCGAAAGTCATTGCAACTGCGATTATTGGTAACTCATCTATACAATTTGGTATTAGATTCTTTTCAATTGAAATCGATCGAAGTTCTGATGTTCTAACAGTGATATCTCCTACAGGTTCAGCACCTTCCATTCTTTCATTTTCGATGGTAATATCTCCACCCATCTGTTTCAAGATCCTGAGTAAAGAATTTCTTGTAGGGTTTAACCCAACACCAGGAAGTTGAATTTCAGAATCTGGTACTATCAGTCCTGCAACCAACCAAAATGCGGCAGCAGAGAAATCGGCAGGAATCGTATAACTTTGCTTTGGAATCACATCCTTCTTAGATGCAGAAATAATTCTCTTTCCATCTTTTTCTTCAATCTTTAGACCCAATAATCGTTCGGTATGATCACGACTTTGAACCGATTCAATTACGTGTGTTGGAGTTTCACCAAATAGGCCAGCAAGTAAAATACAGGACTTTAATTGAGCACTTGGAATTGGCAGTTCAAATTCCATTGGCTTAAATGGATCTTCTCGTGTAACAAATAGAGGTGCGAATTCACTATTTCTAGCTAAAATATGGGCACCCATTTTTTCCAATGGATTAATAATCCGCTTCATTGTCCTGCCTGAAAGTGAAGGATCGCCAATTAGCATTACTCCTTTTCCTGAGCCTACTAATACTCCAGCTAGTAAACGCATAGCTGTTCCAGAATTACCACAATCCAACTCATCCGACATGGGTTGGATACCATATCTACCTCTTCCTTCTATAGAAACTACATTACCAACTTGTGAAACATCTGCACCTAATTGTTCTACACAAGCCAGTGCACTTTGAGGGTCTTGTGCAGGTGAATAATTTTTTATTATAGACTTTCCATCATGTAGCAACCCAAAAATAGCTGCACGTTGTGAAATAGATTTATCAGGTGGTGGAGTAATTGTACCTTGTAATGAATAAGCCGGTGATACGGTTTTGATCATTTAAACGAATGTTGAACTTTTAACTGAGTGAATCATGAATTTAGCGATTTCGAGGCAAGAAAGTTTCGAATTAATGTTATGAACTTTCATCTATATAAAAGCACCAAAAACTGATGAGCTATAAATGATTATTAATCAGCTTGATCGATTAGAATCTGTGCTTTAGAAGCTGCTTCTGTTCCCGGATAGAACTCAATAATTTCGTTCAAAATTGCTAATGCGTCACCTCTGTTGCCAAGTAATATGTTACTTTCGGCAGAATTGTACATTGCTAGTGAAACCCAATTATCGAATGCTTCAAAAAGAATTTTCACCTTTGCGAATTCGCCAATTGCTTCTTGGTGATTATTTTGATCTTGTTGAATTTTACCCAAATAAAACTGTGCTTCAGCACCAATGTCAGTTGTACTTTTATTAGCTATGGGTGCTAATATATTTTGTGATTCGTTAAAATTACCTTCTGTTAACGCTACCTTTCCTAGTCCAACACTTGCAGCTTCATTTCCAGAATTTATCCGGAGTGTGCTTTCATATTCTTCTCGAGCAGTTTCCAGTTTACCAAGTGCGAGACTTGCATTTCCCATTCCTATGTACGCCTCCTGAGCAAAACGATTTGCTGTACTCAGCAATTGATCAAAGTAAGTGTGTGAGGTTTCGAATTCACCTATTTCATAGTACAATAGTCCAAGTGAAGTTAGAGCAGAAGGAACCTGGCTATCACCTAAATAGTCATCCACTATTGTTTGATAAGAACTAATGGCTCTATCTATTTGCCCAAGTTGCCTGTAAGATTCACCTAGATTCGAATATGCTTGTGGAGCGAGATCGTCTGAGTTTGTTACTCTTAAATATTGACGGAATTCTCGAATAGCCCCTTCATAATCTCCCGTTTGAAAAACAGTTTCAGCCTGTCGATATCGCAACCTATCAGCGGTTGAACTTTGTGGGTTATCACCTAAAAATTCCTCTAATATAACAGAACTTGAATCCTGACCACCAGATGATAATTGTGCATATTGGATACCATTTATTGCTTCTATGATATATCTACTTCGAGGATAGTTGTCTAAGACTTTTTTGTAAGCGTCGATTGCTCGATTATATTCTCCAGCATTATAATAGGCATCGCCAATATTATATTGAGAACGTGCAGCGTAATCTGTGCCTGGGTATCTATTTATTACCGTCTGAAATTCTTCAATTGCCTGTGAGTAATTAGATGTATTCAGATAAATATATGCGACATTATATTGTGCCTGTTCCTTCAATCTACTGTATGGATAGATTCGAAGCATTCTTCTAAAATTACTAACCGCTTCAAAAGTTCGATTCGAACGATAATAACTATTCGCAACTTGAAACATAGCATAATCTCCACCAGGTTCTGCACCAATTGCTTGATTATAGAATCGAATCGAATTTCGATAATCACCCAATGCATAGTATGCATCACCTATGCGCAGCCTTGTATCTATGTCGTAAGGAAAAAGTGCAATAGGTGGTGGATTATAGTTATTAATGAAATCTTCTAAAGGACCAACTGCAAGATCATACTGACCGGTTTTGAAATAACTCCAACCTAATGAATATCTAGCTGCCCCAATCATTTCATTGCTTGAGTAATTATCTATGAAAAGCTTGAACCTTTTAGCCGCATTTGAAAACTGGTTGAGTTTATAATAACTGTCTGCACTCCAAAACAAAGCTTCTTCTCCTAATTCAGAGTTTGGAGACTCTGCATAAACTGCTTCAAAAATTGGTTGTGCTTGTTCGTATGCTTGATTTCTAAATAAAATCCAGGCTTTCTGGAAGCGTGCTTGTCTTCTTAATGATGGATCTATATCAGCAACTTTTTCTGCTTCTTCAAAAGCTCTAGTAGCACCCGTAAATTCATTATTAGCAAAATAGGCTTCACCAAGCATTGTATACACTTTTCCTGGGGTTTTTAACTCGTCTTGGTTTCTAATTAGAGTTAACAATGTTTCAATAGATTCCCCATAACTTCCACCCTCAAAAGCTGAAATTGACCACTCATAATATGCTTCTTCAACCCAGAGTCCAGATTTATATTTATCACCAAACTCCTGAAAAGTATCCATAGAGCGCTGATAATTTCCTGAAAGTTTGTGATTTATGGCTTCATAGTAAGTTGCTTTCCTAGATAGTTCATTATCTCCAGTAATTGCTTTCTCAAAAGATTGTGCTGCCCAGTGATAGATTTCTTGACGATTATACAACCAACCTAGTCCATAATGAGCAGCCGCTTCAAGTTCTGTTCCTTTTGTTAGATTGATATACTGAAGGTAATCTTTGGTTGCCTCATCATAATTCCCCAAATAGTTATGGGCTTCTGCCATCAGGAATAATGCTTTTATCTTAGAATCAGTATCCAAATATGGCATTTGAGCATTTAAGGCTACAATAGCTTCATCAAATCTACCTTGTTGATAATAGGATTCACCTAGCGCAGTACCCACCCTCCTAGTTACAGGATTATTCGGATACCTAGATTTCAATAATTCAAAAGCAATTGCTGAAGAATCATATTCATTTTCTGATAAATAAAGACGACCTCTTGCATAAAGAGCTTTTGGAGCCCAATTTGATTGGGGGTATTCATCGGCCAATTTCAGAAAATAAAAACGAGATTGTTGGTAGTCTTTTTTCTCTGCTGCGGCTTCAGCAATCCAATAAGTTGTTTCAGCTGCACGAGTTTTACCCATCCATGAGTTTACTGCCTGATTATAGTATTTGATAGCCTCATCATATTCTCCTTTATCTGTATAACGATGACCTAAATCTTTCATTAAAATTACAGATAAGTCACTTCCAGGGTATTCAAGAATGAATTCTTGGTAATAAGCTTCAATATTTAACGAATCAGCTCCTGATTTAGAACGCGCGATATAATAATCTGCTGAAATCCCTAATTCATGTTTAGGATTCTGCAGTTGAAATTTTGAAAGTTGATCTTTTGCTTCTTCAAAGAGACCGGCATCATATAAAGAAATACCTTTTTCGTAATTAGAAGTAGTAGCCATTTGGATATCCTGAGAAAAAGCGGAAGGATTCCAAGTCAAAAATATGAGAGTTAGTAAGAAGCTTCTATTGACGAATAAGCGCATTAATTTTGCGAAATATGGGTTAGGTTTTACTCCTTATATGTTAAGATAGCGAATAAGTTCGTCAGCTCGATCAGAAAAATCTTTTTCCATGGATGCGCTACTCACTTGTGAAGTTACTACGTAACCATATCGATTTAAAGCTGCACTTACTGTTGAAGAATCTTCAATATTTAACTTAACTGAAACTCGGTAAAAATCGCTATGATCATTTGGCTTTTGAACTGCAACACCGAGTATTTTCGCATCTTCTACCTCAATAATTCTTATCAATTCTGAGAGTGTAAAATCGTATGGTGTCATTTCGATAGTTAGTACAGAGCCAAAAGATTCTAAGTTGAATAAATCACTTAATGCTTCAAGAACTTCATGTTTTTTAATAACACCGAGAAAATTCTTATCCGAATCTACAACTGGCAGAATAAAAAGTTCATTAGATAGCATTTTTCGAGTTGCCTCAAATAAATGCTGATCATTTGGAAGCGAAATGGAGTCGTCAAGAGGTACTTCCTGAATAAGGACTTCTTCGTCACTTACTTCTATGAGGGTCTCTAGAGAAATCATCCCAATAAGTTTTCCATCATCAACTACAGGCAACTTGTTAGTATGAAGGAGGTCTAACTTAGTTAAAGCCAAAGCTACATTATCTGTAGTTTTAAGTGGTGCAATTTCGGTATTTAGAATTTCTTGAACTATCATAACTAAATAACTTCGTTTTCTGCCCCAATAGTATCTAACAAATGGGATAATTGCTTAAAATCTTTTTTTGCAATGCTGAATGTAAGTTTTACATCACTTCCTACATATTCTTCTTTTTCGACGGATGCATTTTCATGAATAAATGCTACTGCTTTGTACTTAGAAACCGGAATTTCTAGCGTACGAGTGACGTAATTATCTTCAATTAATTCTTCAATTTTCACTTCTAATTCCGAAAGACCAATTGAACGTTCAGCTGATATAAAAGAAGCATTTGGATATTCATCACGCATCATGGCTATTTGATCTGCGTCCATTTTGTCTACTTTGTTCAGAACTAGTAAAGTTCGCTTATTAGTAGCTTTTAACTCTTCAAGTGTAGTATCAACAACCTCAATATATTCTTGTGACATTTTTGAAGAGCCGTCTACCACATGAAGTAATATATCTGCCTCTCTCACTTCATCTAATGTTGATTTAAAACTCTCAATTAAATTATGTGGTAGTTTTCTAATAAAACCCACGGTATCAGAAAGTAATATTTCATGATTTGAGAGTGAATGCCGTCTTACAGTTGAATCGAGTGTGGCAAAAAGTTTATTCTCTGCCAGCACATTGGTTTCTGTAAACGAATTCATTAACGTAGATTTTCCGGCATTCGTGTATCCAACTAATGATACCCTTGTCATACCTTCTCTACTTTTTCGCTGCGTAGTTCTCTGCTTATCAAGTTTTTCGAGTTTGGTTTTTAAAACCCCAATACGTTGACCAATTATTCTTCTATCTGTCTCAATTTGGGTTTCACCAGGCCCTTTAGTTCCAATTCCACCACTTTGACGTGAAAGGTGAGTCCAATAACGTGTTAATCTAGGTAGTAAATATTGAAGCTGCGCTAATTCAACCTGTGTTTTAGCAGCAGATGTTTTTGCTCGTGATGCAAAAATATCAAGTATTAAAGCACTTCTATCCAACACTTTTGCATCGGTACCACCTTCAATATTCCTAATTTGAGTTGGAGAAAGGTCATCATCAAAAATGATTGTACCAATATTTAGAGCCTTCATTTGACCTTTTAGCTCTTGTAGTTTCCCCTTACCAACATAAGTAGAAACATCTGGTCGGGTTTTATTTTGAAGGACTTTTTCAATAGTAATACCACCCGCCGTTTCGGTAAGCATTCCAAGTTCTTCTAAATATTCTTCGGCTTGAAGTCGAGTAGTATCGGGTCCATATAGCCCAACAAGCATTACTCTTTCTTTCTCGATATCTGAGTTTTTAACGTCGTCTAACAATCAGTATGTCCTTTATTCTTCTTGTATTCTCTTGAGGTCAATTTCAGGAAGTGAATCTTCCTCAAATTGAGATTTCAATTTTAAAGATATGGTTTTTTGAAATGATTTACGTTTTGAAACTGGTACAAATAATCGAAGTTGTTTATAGCCTTCTGTAAGTGATTTATCCATTTCGGAATATGTAAAAGTAAACTCCGATCCATGTAATCTATCCTTTTCCACAAAATCCATTACCTGAAACCAAGGAATTGTTTGAGAAGGTTCATTTATATTTTTTACAATACCGTAATCTGTTATATAATGCTTCGATGCCAGATAGCTCGTTATAAACCACATACACCCTATCCAAACATAAGCACTAAATATTTGATAATTTGATGCGTCTCTTATTAAGAATACTATTATTCCAAGAATACCAATTAAACCAAGAAAGGCTGTTGCAAATAAAGGATAGCCTTTCATTTTTCCAGCTCTCCAATTAAGTCTAACATTCCTAAGTCTAAACTTATTCAGTAAGGAATATCCGGCCATAAAAGTAGAAGCAATGGTAAATAGTATCACTGTTCCTTGAAAAAATATGAGAAGTATTTCTTTCACTATTAATTTATTGTTTCGGCTTTATATAATATAGAAACTAAAGATTCTAATACTAGTAAAATTAGACCTGCTAACATAAACCAGCTCCAAATTTCTTTTCCAAAACCAGAAGCTCTAATTTCATTTTCTAAAGATTCACCACCTAACTCTGAAGCATCAACGTAGATGAAACCATCCAATTGTCTTTGCTCTTCAATTTGAATAAAATCTGATTCATCTCGTTCTAAATTCACACTTACTGAATATTTACGTTCAGAATCTGAAACGGTTACCCAACCTGGGATCCAATTTTCAGCGGGGTAAGAAATTGCAACCCCAGTAGATGTTACTCGGGTTTCAGGTATCACATTTTCATTATTAGCACTTATAGCAGAATTATCAGCATCAATTGCACCCTTCCACTCAAATATATTCCCAAGAGTATGATTAGAAAACCCACCTTCATCTGATGAAGCAGCGTATAATAACATTCTATAATAGAATGGTGCATATAATGGTTTAACTGCAAAGTTCGACCAACCTGGATTGTTACCTATTGCTGAAACAATTAAACGACCTTTACCAAATCGTTTTTCCCGAATCAGAGGATCTTCGTTATTTAATAAAAGGATATTGAATCCACCTGGGGAAGTTGATGGTTTCATTTTATAATAGTAGTACACATCTGGATTGGCAATTCGAAGACTTTCAGTATCCTCTTTTTCAAAAAGACCTGAAAAAATAGGATGATCTTCCTGAAGGTGTTCTCCTTTTGCTATAGATTTAAAAGAGGAATATTCACCTTGAATCCCCTCAAAGTTTCCCACATTATACTGTCTTAAAAACTCATTATAATTCCTGATATTTCCATTCTCTGATGGAAAAAAGATCACTCCTTTACCTTCTTGTACAAAGTTTAGCAAATTACTGAAGGCAAACTCAGGAACTTCATTTACACCGTCTAAAATGATCGCATCATATTCTGATATATCACTAGTTCCCAAAATTTCAATTCCAGCTTCTTCGTAAAAAAGTTGTGCATCATTTTCACCTGAGGCCTCAAGCATTACCCCTGTGTAAGAAATGAGAGAACTGGTTGACGTCGATTCTTTTACCCAAAGTATTCTCCGGGTTTCTGGCACCTCAATTACAAAATAAAATTCATTATCGGCAGTAAATTCATCTCCTTCTATAAACACTTTCCCTATTGATGAACCTATTTTATCAGGAATTGCATCAAAGTTGAAAGTTTTTGAAGAGCCAGCTTCCAATGAAAGAGAATACTGACCCATTAGAGTACCGAGAAACTCTAATGACACAAATTGATTAGCAATTGGAACATCTCCATTGTTTTGAACAGTGACTGAAAGATTCACAGGAAGTCCAACACCAATCATATTAGTTGAAGACTCCAACCCAGTTATAACGGTATTTTGAACCTCAACTTTCCCCAAATTTATGAATGTAGATGCTATTGTGCGGTTTTCATTTTTCGAAATGTCTAGGTTCGAAACTTGAGATTGTTGACCATCGCTTATAACAAACAATCGCTTATTCTCATATGGAGCATCCTCTACTATTTGATATAATGCTTCAATTCGTTCACTTGAGTAATTACCAGAATAGGAAATTTCTATTTCATCAATTCTTCTTAGTAATTGACTGTGTCCAACTATCGTATTGAATTGAGCTTCTCCATTGGTAACTTGTATAATAAAGCGATCACTTTCTTTTGAAGAACTCTCGATAGATTTTACTATCTCTTTAGCTTGCTCAAGCAAGGGACCTTGACCTCCAATTCTACTCATACTAATACTATTATCAATAATGATAGCGTTTAGTGATGGAGTTTGACTATTTGCAGACCCACCCAATCCAGGTGGTAAAAAAGGGCGCGCTAATACAATTGCCAAGCAGGCAATTGCTAATAATCTCAACAATAAAAGTAGATATCTTTTAATCCTTATCTTGCGAATGGTAGTTTTTTGAAGCTCATTAAAGAAAGCTAGAGTTGAAAACTGTACTCGTTGGGGCTTACGCAGGTTTAAAAGGTGTATAATGAGCGGAAGCCCAACGGCAGAAATCGCAATTAAAAAAAGCGGGCTTAAAAAACTCATTTGGCTTAAAAAAAATGTTATTTTAGTTAATTGATAACGAAGGAACTTTTTCGGATATCCTGCATTAACCAGGTATCGTAATATTCAAAAAAGCACGATCTAATTCCATTCATGCAACGTACTCATTCATTAATCATTACCTTTTTTTGCATTGTCATTTTATGGGGATGTTCATCTACTCAAGAACAAAGTTGGATAAAACTAGTTCCTGAAGAGTCTACTTTTTTAATCGTCCCTAAATCAGGGGTTGATCTTACGAATATTAATCAAACAGAATATGCCCCAATCCTTGATGATTTAACGCCAACAGCTTTTCAACAGATTTTAGACTTAGATCCGATGATAACAAGTTCACTGAATTTAAAAGCATTGGTTCTATATCCATATGAATCTACCCTATCACAATTTTTGTGGATTGCAGAAACAAATTTAGAATTAGAAAACTGGGCTTCAAGTTTTTACACACCTTTTGAACAAAACAACTATACATTTTCAGGAATATTAATTCACAAGTTATCTATTCGTGAAGTAAAAGTTTTTGCTGCTCAAATTAATAATTGGATTATTTTATCAACATCGAGCCGAGCTATAGAAAGTTCACTACGTGCATATCTTGGAAAAGGTAAATCAATTGAAATTTCTGAAGAACCTACCCCAGGTCAACTTATAGTAAACTCGGAACAACTTGATCATTGGATACAGCAATTTGCCAATGTTGCTAATCGTCCATCAATCATGGATTCTTTCAGAGGTATAAAACCAGTATCTCTAACTTACACCCCTTCTGAAAGTTCAATCCCTGCGTTTGACTTCAATGGTGTTCTCGATCTTAAAGACACTACTCGATCTGTTTTAATTCAAGGACTTTCTTCAGAAAATAGACCCATTATTCTAGATCGTTTCATAGCAAGTAATGCAGCGGGTTTCGGAATATTTAGGCTAGACCCACAATTCTTTCCTACCCCTCTGAAAAGAATAATAAACCCCCTAGATTCTCTTTTAGTAACAGATACAGATCTTTATAGGAATTTAGCTTTAGCTGTAGATCAAGAATTTGCTGTTGTTACATTTCCAGAATCTGGTCTATTAGCTTCTGGTGAATATCTTTTCATGAGAAAACTACAAAGTTTAAATGCTTTCAGAAATATAATAACAGACTTTGAAGAACAAGGCTTTGTTACGAAAGCAGGAAATTCTTCCTATTACATCCAAAGTGAAGTACTAGCAAAGTTAATTGGTTCAGAACTTACTCCATTTAGCGATTTCTATCTCTCATTTGCAAGAGATGTAGCTGTTATTTCTAAAAGAAGAGGTTTATCTGAAAGTGTAGCTTCAGATCAAAATCGGCGACGGGTTATTTATTATGATGATACCTACTCGGCTACTCGGAGTAATATGCCTACCGATCTAAGTGGCTTTATTTGGTCACATTCAAATGACTTCATGAAATTTATTGAGCCTTATTTGATGCCCAGAAATTCATTATCTGCATTAATTGGTAACTATGATATAACCACAATGACTTTCTCTAGAATTAATAATTCTAATTCCATCAATTTTAACTTTAAATCTATTGTTGAGGAAGGGTCTACTCAACCTTACGATGAACTATGGGTTTTGCCAATTAATGGAGAAGAGTTATCAGGAAAACCTGTTCTATCCAATCTTGTAGGTAGTTCTACAGAAGAAATTATTTTTTCTACCCAAGCTGGGAATGTTAGAGCTCTAGCCTTTGACGGAACTGTTGTAATGAATGCGACAACAAATGGAGAGATTCCAGTTGGTAGTCCTGTTTTATACGATTGGTATGGAAATGGGCAACCTATTATACTTCTTGGTGCGGGAACTAAAGTTTTTGCATGGAATGAAGCCGGTAATTTATTACCTCAATTTCCACTCGAGATTGGTGAACGAATAAGCGCCCCTATAGTAGTTACAGATGTTCTTAGAAATGGAATTCCTGAAATCATAATTGCTACCGAAAACAGAAAGCTTCACGTAGTAGATGGAAGAGGTCAAAATGTTCGTGGATGGCCTCAATTCACAAATACTATTGTTACTACCAAACCAACCTTTACACAAGTTGATGGAACATGGTCTATTTGGGCATACTCACAAAATATTTTACATAGCTGGTTAAGAAGTGGCGGTGTTCGACCAGGGTATCCAACCTTTACTAACGCTAGTTTTACAAGCTCACCATATATTTATGAAGATCAGATTTTTGGTTCAGCTACCGATGGTTATGTATACTCGATTGGTAAAAAGCCTAGCTTTAAAGACTCTTTGGCTATCAGCATCCAAATGGATTCTATATCAATCAAATCTTTATACGCTACAAATAATCAGCTTATAAGCTTCTCAGTAGAACCAAATATATTATTAAGAGATAGTACCAATTTTTATCGCTCTGACTTATATATGACACAGAGCGCTAATGGTTCGATTTTCTTATTTAATAAAGACGGAGAACTCAAAGTTACTCATAGCTTAGGTCAACCTTCATCTACTACATATACTCCACAAATTATCGATTTGAACGGTGATGGAGATATGGAATTGGTATCGCTTGCTGAATTCGGACGTCTATATGCTTGGGAAATATTGACAGATCAAAGAATCTTCAATATTCCGACTTCTGGAATGAAGTATCCTCTTATTGCCGATTTGAATGGTGATGGACAAAAAGAACTAATCGCTCAAACTAGAGAAGGGCTACGTTGTTGGACTATTAATAAAATAGATGAATAAATACATCTCTTAATTTTCTAAACATTTCACATTTCACATATATTAAGGGCAACTCAAAGCCCAAGATCAAAAATTATTCATGACCTACTTATCTACTGAAAATCTTGGAAAGAAATACGGACTTAAATTATTATTTAAAGGGCTCACATTTGGTATTTCGAAGGGAGATAAAACTGCATTAATTGCCCAAAATGGAACTGGCAAATCTACACTTCTTAAGATCTTAGCTGGTGAAGAAACTCCAGATGTTGGAGAAGTAATGATTCGGAATGGGATTCGTATTAGCCTGCTTGAGCAAGAGCCCGTTTTAGATGATGCATTAACGATAAACGAATTCATCACTCATGGCGATAATGAAATGGTTCGGATTGCTCGAGAATATGAAAAAGCCGTTGATGCACAAGCTGAAAACTATAATGATGTGACTCAAAAGGCTTTTGATAAAGCACTTGCAAAAATGGATGCTGCAAATGCTTGGGATTATGAGCAACGACTTCAACAAATCCTTGGGCATTTAAATATCCATGACCTAGACCAATCAATCTCTTCCCTGTCTGGTGGCCAACGTAAACGTGTTGCATTAGCATTTACTTTACTTGATGAACCTGATCTTTTAATTCTTGATGAGCCAACGAATCACCTTGATGTAGATATGATTGAGTGGTTAGAAGCCTACCTAACTAAGAGTACAATGACACTTCTAATGGTTACTCATGATCGGTATTTCCTAGATCGAGTATGTAATCATATTCTCGAAATTGAAGATGGGCAGCTTTATCACCATAAAGGGAATTATGAATATTTCCTTCAAAAAAAAGCTGAAAGAGAAGAAGTTTATGCTATCGAAGTTGCCAAAGCAGGTAAACTTGCTAAAAAAGAATTAGAATGGATGCGCCGGCAACCTAAAGCTCGAACCACTAAGTCAAAGTCAAGAATTGATGCTTTTTATGAAACGGAAAAGAAAGCCAACTCAGGAAAAGTTAAGCAAGAAATTAAGCTTGATGTAAGTATTTCAAGAATAGGTGGACAAGTTCTTGAATTGAAAAAGGTAACAAAGACTTACGGCGATTTAGTAATCTTGGATAAGTTTGAATACTCTTTTAATAAAGGAGAGAAAATTGGAATTATTGGTAAAAATGGAGTTGGGAAAAGTACTTTTCTAAAAATTGTAACGGAAGAAGAAAAGCCAGATTCAGGTGAGGTTTTAAAAGGTCAAACCATCATTTACGGACATTATAAGCAAACCGGGATTACATTCAACGAAAAAGAACGTGTTATTGATGTAATTAAAGAAGTTGCTGAAGTTATTGAACTTTCGAATGGAGACACTATTTCAGCGTCTCAATTCTTAGAGCATTTTATGTTCGATTCCAAAATGCAATACACCCCTGTTGCTAAATTAAGTGGTGGTGAAAAACGTCGACTCGGATTAATGATGGTGCTTATCAAAAATCCTAATTTCTTGATTTTAGATGAGCCAACAAATGATCTTGATCTTATTACCTTAGAAAAGCTAGAAAGCTTTTTGGCAGACTTCGGCGGATGTTTAATAATTGTTTCCCATGATCGATATTTCATGGATAACCTTGTCGATCACTATTTTGTGTTTGAAGGGAATGGCGTTATCAACGATTTTAACGGCACCTATCAAGAGTACAAAGACCAGGTTGATGCTATAACCATTGAGCCAAAAAAGCATTCGGAGAAAAAGGAAATCAAAAAAGAAGCAGAGAAAAAAGCTCAATTAAATCAACCTAAGAAACTAACTTTCAATGAAAAGAAGGAATACAAAAAATTGGAAGGTGAGATTGAGAAATTAGAGCTTCAAAAAACTGAAGTAGAATCTCAATTAAGCTCAGAAAGTGATTACGAAAAACTTCAGGAACTTTCCCTAGAATATGGCCAGATGAAAGACTTAATTGAAGAGAAAGAACTTAGATGGTTAGAGTTGGCTGAGAAGGTTTAAACGAAAATGGATTAAAAATCTAAGACTAGATTCTGATTTATTTTCTAATTGGAAATCATCCTTTTTGCTAACATATTATTGAACCTTTTTCAACACGTTTTATTAGTGTTTTTATTTGATAAGTTATTTTGAGGGGTATATGAAATCTAGTACGGAATCTGAAGAATTTTCTAAGATGTTAAAACAGCGAGATGCTGAGCTCGCTTTGATCACTAGTGTGCAAAAAGGGATTGCCGCAAAAATGGATATGAGTAGTATCTATGAATTAGCGGGTGATCAAATTCGAGGGGTTTTTGATGCTCAAGTTGTTGGAGTTTATACCTTAGATTTAGAGCATAAAATTGAGCACTTCGAATATTTATACGAGGATGGAAAAAGGATTTATCCCGAACCCAGATCTTATGACAAGGTTAGAGAAAGGTTAATAAATACATCCAATTATATTCTCATAAATGAGAATTTAGCCAAAGAAGTTGAAAATATAACTGGCGTTCCAGCTAAAGCTGTTCCGGGTACCATCCTACCGAAATCAATTCTCTTTGTGCCTATGATTTTTGGGAATGAGGTTAAAGGCTATGTAAGTCTACAAAATCTTGATAAAGAACACGCTTTTAGCGATTCAGATGTAGCCTTATTAACAACCCTTGCTAGTAGTATGGGTACTGCACTTGAAAATGCACGTCTTTTAAATGAAACTGAGCTTCGAAATGCAGAATTAGCCGTAATTAATAGCGTTCAACAAGGCCTTGTTGCTGAAATGGATAGGGAAGGTATTTACAACCTTGTCGGCGATAAAATTCGCAATCTATTTAATGTTAAATCTGTAACTATAGTATCATTCGATTACGAAACGAATCAAGAATACTTTGAATACAATTTTGAAAGCGGTGTTCGTATTTACCCAGAAGCAAGAAAAATAGATGCTTTTCGGCAGAAGTTGATAGATGATAAAAAACTCATCTTAATGAATACCAACTTAAAAGAACAAGTAGCTAAAATTTTAGGGGTTGAACCAAAAGCAATTCCCGGAACTGAACTACCAAAATCAGCTCTATTTGTTCCTTTAACTTTAGGTGATACAGTAAAAGGCTATGTAAGTCTGCAGAATATTGAAATCGAAAATGCTTTTATAAATTCTGATGTTCGTCTGTTAAGTACTCTTGCCAATAGTATGAGTGTGGCACTAGAAAATGCTCGGCTGTTTAATGAAACTGAACAACGAAATGCCGAGCTTGCTGTAATAAATAGTGTACAAGAAGGCCTTGTAGCTGAAATGGATATGCAAGGTATTTACGACCTTGTTGGTGACAAAGTCAGAGATCTTTTTGATGCCCAAACAGTTTCCATTATTACTTTTGATTATGAAAGTGATATGGAAATCTTACAATTTTATTACGAGAAAGGTGAACGTCACTATCCCGGCCCAAGAAAGATAGATGAATTACGTAGAATAATTATTAAAGGCCGAAAACTAGTTCTCATTAATGAGAATCTGGCATCAGAAATTGAAAAATTAACCAGTACACCATCAGAAGCTGTGCCCGGAACAGAATTTCCAAAATCTGTTCTCTTTGTACCCTTAATGGTTGGTGATGTTGTTCGAGGCTATGTAAGTCTGCAGAATATCGATATGGAATTTGCCTTTAGCGAATCGGATGTTCGACTACTAAGTACTCTTGCAAATAGTATGAGTGTGGCTTTAGAAAATGCTCGATTATTCAATGAAACCGAGCAGCGAAATGCAGAACTCGCTGTAATAAATAGTGTACAACAAGGCCTTGTGGCGGAAATGGATATGCAAGGGATTTATGACCTTGTGGGTGAACGTATTCGAGAATTATTTGATGCACAAGTAACTGGAATTTATTCTTTCGACCAAGAAACAAATATAGAAATCTTTAGATATTTATTTGAAGATGGAGAGCGACTTTATCCCGACCCAAGACCATTAAATCACATTCGGGAATGGATCATTAATAACAAGAAATTACTTCTTATTAATGAAAATGCAGACGAAACAATTCATAAGGTAACTGGCAAGGAAATTATTGCAGTACCCGGCACACGACTTCCAAAATCCCTGATTTTTGTACCACTCTTGGTTGGAGACGAAGTAAAAGGTTGTGTTAGTTTACAAAACCTAGATAGGGAAAATGCATTTAGTGAATCGGATGTCAGGCTCTTAAGTACACTATCCAATAGTATGAGTGTTGCTCTTGAGAATGCTCGATTATTCAATGAAACAGAGCAACGTAATGCAGAACTCGCAGTGATAAATAGTGTACAGCAAGGCCTAGTTGCTGAAATGGATATGCAGGGTATTTATGATTTAGTTGGGAATAAAATTCGCGCCCTTTTTAATGCTCAAGTGACGGCAATTAGTACCTTTGATCATGAATCCGACAAGGAAATATTTCAATATAGTCATGAGAAAGGAGAACGACACTACCCATTACCAAGAAATATTGATTCGTTTAGAGAAAAACTTATTACTGAAAAAAAACTCATCTTAATAAACGAATATTTTAAGGAACGCTTATCTGAAATAATGGGTGTTGAGCCTGAGGCAATTCCTGGAACTGAACTTCCTAAATCTGTTGTTTTTGTCCCTCTAATTGTTGGTGATAATGTTCGGGGCTATGTTAGCCTTCAAAATATTGATATTGAATTCGCTTTTAGTGACTCTGATGTTCGGCTACTTAGCACACTTGCTAATAGTATGAGCGTTGCCTTGGAAAATGCACGTCTATTTAACGAAACCGAACAAAGAAATGCAGAGCTCGCTGTTATCAATAGTGTGCAGCAAGGCCTTGTAGCTGAGATGGATTTACAAGGAATTTATGAGCTTGTCGGAAACAGAATCCGAGATTTATTCGATTCTCAAGTAACAGGAATTGCTACTTTTGATCACGAAAAAGAGACTGAATTCTTTCATTATATGTTTGAAGATGGAAAAAGAATTTATGCAGATGAAAGAGCAATAGACAAAATCAGAAAGCGTCTTATTGAATCCCAAACCCTTCTTTTAATTAATGAAAATACTCATGATGCTTACAAGGAAATAACCGGCGATCTACCAATTGCAGTTCCTGGAACTATCTTTCCAAAATCGATGATTTATGTTCCTCTTACAATTGGTGACACTGTACGTGGTTATGTAACACTTCAAAATCTTGATAAAGAAAATGCATTTAGTGAATCAAATGTTAGATTATTAAGCACACTTGCAAATAGTATGAGTGTTGCCTTAGAAAATGCTCGTTTATTTAACGAAACGGAACAACGGAATGCAGAACTAGCCGTAATTAATAGTGTACAGGAAGGCCTTGTACGTGAAATGGATATGAATGCCATTTACAGCTTGGTTGGAAACAAAATGTGCGAAGTTCTGAATACCCAAACTATGATCATCCGAACTTTTGATCATAAAAATGAAATTGAAACTTGGGAATACGCTGTAGAAAATGGAGAAAGCATTAATGTAGATCCTAGACCTTTTATTTGGGCCAACCAATATTTGATTAAAAATAAAGAGTCTATTCTCATTAATGAGGATTATATAGAAACAGCTAAAACTTATGGAGATAAAGAAAGCGGTATAAGTAAAGGGCTTCCTCCTAAGTCTGCTATTTTTGTGCCTATGATAGTTGGTGACACCGTTATGGGATCCATTAGTCTTCAGAATGTAGAACGAGAGAATGCTTTTAGTGATTCCGATTTAAGGCTAGTTACAACACTAACAAATAGTATGAGTGTTGCACTCGAAAACGCACGCTTATTCAATGAAACTACTCGACTTCTTGATGAAACTGAACAACGTGCTGCAGAGCTACAAACGGTAAATAATATAAGTCGGGCACTCGTTTCTCAATTAGAATTTAATGCATTGATCAAGCTAGTTGGTGAGCAAATGCGTGAAACTTTTAAAGCAGATATAGTCTATTTAGCTCTTCATGATAGAAAAACAGACATGTTAAACTTCCCTTATATACACGGTGAAGTAAGTGGATCACGTAAATTTGGTAATGGAATTACAGAAAGCATTATTACAAGTAAAAAACCTCTTCTTATTAATCAAAACCTTGCTAAAGCCTACGATGAAATTCAAGCAGTACGAAAAGGAATAGATGTGGCTTCCTACCTTGGCGTTCCGATTATTGCAGGAAAGCATTCATTCGGAGTAATAAGTGTTCAAAGTAAAGAACAAGAAAATAGGTTTGATGAAAATGACCAGCGCTTATTAACTACGATAGCATCTAACGTTGGTATAGCCATTCAAAATGCTGAAGCATATCAAAAACTTCAGGCTGCATTAACTGATTTACGGGCTGCACAGGAACAATTAGTTCAACAAGAGAAATTAGCCTCACTTGGACAATTAACAGCAGGTATTGCTCATGAAATTAAAAACCCTCTTAATTTTGTGAATAATTTCTCTGATCTAAGTATAGAGATGATACAGGAAGTTCGTGAGGAACTAGTTGAAATTAAAGTTAATAACGAAGAGATAAATTCTATCCTGGACGATATCGATGCTAACCTTCGTAAGATTTATCAGCATGGAACTCGAGCTGATGGAATAGTAAAATCTATGCTCCAACATTCCCGTGGTGGTAGTGGAGTAATGGAACCTGTTGAACTAAATCCTATAGTTAAAGAATACGTTAATCTTGCCTTTCACGGGATGAGAGCAAGTAAAAACCCAATCAATGTAGATATTGATGTTCGGCTAGACGAAACCGTTGGAAAGTTTCCGCTAATAGTTGAAGACTTTAGCAGGGTTATTCTAAACTTATGTAATAATGCTTTCGATGCGATGCGAGATAAACTTAAGAACGCTGAAAGCACCTATAAAGCAAAACTCTCTGTTACAACAAAGAGACAAGATGATAAAATAATTGTCACCGTTGAAGACAATGGACCAGGAATACCTGAACAAATTAAAGCTAATGTCCTTCAGCCTTTCTTTACTACCAAAAAGGGAACTGAAGGAACGGGTTTAGGACTATCCATAACAAATGACATTGTAAAAGCTCATGGTGGAGAATTGGATCTTAGCTCAACCGAAAATGAGGGTACTACTTTTACTATCCAACTTTCAACTGTGAGGTAAGTCGATGAATTCTGATGAAGATTATATAATACTGCATTCAAATCTGAAGAAACTAGTTCAGGCGACTCTTCTATTTATTCTTGTGATGGCGAGCCCAGTTTTAGCCCAAGAAGAAGAAAAGACCTCCGTTTTATCTACTGAAGCTCCATCTTTGCGTTTTGAACATTTAAAAGTAGGAAGTGGATTAGCACAAGGAAGTGCGAATACCATAATGCAAGATAGCCAAGGTTTTATATGGGTATCAACACAAGGGGGATTACACCGTTATGATGGTCACGAATTTAAACTCTATGTGAATACTCCTTTTGATACTACTTCCCTTTCTAATAGTTGGGTTTGGAGTGTTTCAGAATCAAAAAATGGTGACTTATGGGTGGCTACAAATGGTGGTGGACTCAACAAGATGGACAGAGCCACAGGTACCTTTACTAGGTATGTACGAGATTTTAATGATTCAACCACAATTTCAAATAACTCAATTTTTCATACTCTAGAAACTCAAAACGGAGATTTGTGGGTTAGTACAAATTTTGGTTTAAACAAAATGAGAGCTAGTGAAGATGGAAAATTCAAACGTTTTCTTAATGAACCTAATGACTTAACAACTATTACGTCTAATGGTCTTTATTTCATATCAGAAGATAGCGAAGGTAATATTTGGGTGGGTTCAAATAATGGGGTTAACAAAATAAATCCTACTTCAGACACTATAACTCGTTATTTAAATGATTCAAATATTGACCCTGGGTATGGAAATCCTTTAAATGTAATAAGTCAATACTTTCCTGAAGATGAACCAGAATATGTTTGGCTTGCCACCGGAAATGGCCTTGTAAAACTTGAGATCGAAACAGGTGATTATAAACGCTTTTTAATAGAACCAAATAATGGTACCAGTGTTAATCCCTTAAACCTCATTCATGAAATTGTTCCAGACCCTTCTATTGAAGATATATTATGGGTTGCTGGACCCGGTACAGGTGTCGCACGTTTTGATCTAAGAACTAATGAATTTACCTCATATAGAAATGACCCTAAAGATCCAAATAGTTTAGCTGAAGACTTTGCAGCATCCATATTTGCCGACCAGTCTGGAACTATTTGGGTTGGCTATGCCACTGAAGGTATAAGTACATTCAATCCAGAAGCGGTTAACTTCGTGCATTTAAGGCATGATCCAGATAATCCCCAAAGTTTGGCTCCTGGCATTGTATGGGGTGTTTATGAAGATAAAGAAGGTACACTTTGGGTTGGAACAGAAAGTGGTACGGGGCTTAGCTACCTAACTAGTTTAAGTAAAGATGGAAATCGGGATGTTGCAAGAAAATTCCAACATGATCCTAATGATAACTCTACCCTTAGTAATGGTCTTTTTCGGGTATTTATTGAAGATCCTCGTGGTAATTTTTGGGTTGGTAGTAATAATGGGTTAAATAAACTAAATCGTAGAACAGGTAGAGTTACACGTTTTCTTATGAACAATGGAAGACGTGATAATATTTTAATGATGCAGCCTACTAAAGGTGACCCATCCATATTCTGGGTAGGAAGTGGCGCCGGTTTAAGTCTCTTAGATACAAATAATGATACCTATGAAATTTACCCTATCCTTGCCGATAGTAATGAAGTGTTTCCTTTTGTATTAAGTTTACTTGAGGATTCTTCTGGTGATTTATGGGTGGGAACTACAAATGGCTTAGGTAAAATTACCAAAGATGGAAATGCTTCTTTGGAGTCTCGCTATAATCCACGGGATACGACTTCTATTAGTAACAATATCATATTCAAAGTAGTTGAGAGAACCAAGGAACCTGGCATTTTATGGTTAGCAACTCAGCAGGGTGGTTTGAATCGTTATGATACTGAAACTGGGATCGCAAGCTTTTATGGAAAAGATGATGGGATCGCTGATGACCACCTTTACTCTATTATTTTAGACGATAATGAAACACTATGGATGAGTTCGAATAATGGGATTATTAATTTTGATCCTGAAACTGAGACCTTTCGAAACTATGGTTTAGATGATGGGTTAATGGCACTTGAGTATAATCAAAATGCTTATTCAAAAAGTGCAGATGGTATAATCTATTTTGGAAGTGGAAAAGGTGTCACAGCCTTTAATCCAGAAAGACTAAATATTAACGAAATTCCACCTCAGGTTGTACTCTCCGATTTTAAAATATTCAATACATCTGTTTCTGTTGGGCCGAACTCTGCACTAACTGAAGCACTGTCTGAAACCAATTCCATCACCATTAAATACAGTCAAAATGAAATAACCTTTGATTATGTAGCTCTACATTTCGCAAACTCAGCAAAAAATCAATATGCCTACCAATTAGTTGGATTTGATAAAGATTGGGTTGATGCTGAGACGCAGCGCTCGGCTACTTTTACAAATTTATCACCTGGAGATTATACATTTCGAGTAAAAGCTTCCAATGCTGATGGGGTTTGGAATGAGGACTATACTTCAATTCGCCTTTCTGTTTTACCACCTTGGTATCGTACATGGTGGGCGTATGGTTTATTTACTGGAATTCTAGGGTTTATGATTTTCGGCATTGATCGAACACAACGGTTTCGAATTTCAAAAAAGGAAAGTGAACGTACCGCTTTACGAGAAGCAGAATTAAGAGCTGAAGCTGAGAACAAGCGCAGATCTGATACAGAACAACTTAGTATGATCGGTAGAGCTATAACCTCTTCTCTCTCTGTAGATAAAATTATTGAAACAGTTTATGAAAACGTAAATGCACTTATGGACGCTGCAATATTTGGTGTTGGCATCTATAATAAAGAACTAAATCGCCTTGATTTCCCGGCTACAAAAGAAAAAGGTGTTATGCTTCCAGCTCTATCTTATGGACTTAATGAAAAAGATAGACTTGCTGTAATTTGTTTTAATAAGAAAGAAGAAATCATTATTTCAGATTTTGAAAAAGATCATAAGAAATATGTAAGTGAGTATAAAGCTCCGCTTGAAGGAGAAGTTTCTTCATCTGTAATCTATCTACCTCTCATTTATCAAGGTAAAATTATAGGTGTGATAACAACTCAAAGTTTCAAAAAAGATGCTTACTCCGAATATCATATAAACCTACTTCGTAATCTTGCGACCTATGCTGCTATAGCTCTCGATAATGCTTCGGCATACCGTAAGCTTAATTCTACATTAAGTGAGCTTAAAACGATGCAACAACAGCTAGTTCAACAAGAAAAATTAGCCTCACTTGGACAGTTAACTGCAGGAATTGCTCACGAAATAAAGAATCCACTTAACTTTGTAACTAATTTCTCTGACTTAAATATTGAGCTATTAGATGAAGCAAGGGAATTAGCTGGTGAAAATGACGACTTAAATGAAATATTAAATGACATTGAAGCAAATCTAAAGAAAATTCATGAGCATGGTTCTAGGGCCGACAGTATTGTAAAATCAATGTTGCAGCATTCCAGAGGCGGAAGTGGTGAGAAAACCCCTACCCTTCTAAATGGAATGGTTAAAGAATATGTAAATTTAGCTTTTCATGGAATGCGAGCTGGGAAAAATGCCATAAATGTCGACTTGGCATTCGATTTAGAAGAAAGTATACATGAAGTTCCTTTGATAGTTGAAGATTTCAGTCGCGTAATTGTCAATCTCTGTAATAATGCATTCGATGCTATGAGAGAGAAACTCAAAACAGCATCAAAGGAATACAAAGCTAAGCTAACAATTAGTACTAATGTTATTGACGGGAATATCATTTTTGATATAGAAGACAACGGTCCAGGGATCCCTGATGATATAAAAGACAAGATTATGCAACCATTCTTCACTACAAAAAAAGGGAAAGACGGAACTGGATTAGGACTGTCTATTACTAATGATATTATTAAAGCCCATGGTGGTGAACTAAATGTGACTACTTCAAAAAACGAAGGGACTAAATTCTCAATTCAATTAAGGAAAAATTGATTGTATGAATCCTGAAAAAAAAGACTTACTTGAAAAAACCTATCAACACTTTTTTGATGTAGCTACGAATAGTATTTCTGCAAAAGGTGTTGAATCCATTTTGGATGAAAAGCTTACGGGTATAGGCACGACCGTTGATGAAATCGCATTGTCTCAAGAAGATTTTCTGAACTTTCTTCAAAGTCAAAAACAGGCTGCTAAGGAAAGTAGTATCGAAGTAGAGACCAAAATAAAGAGGATAAGATTAGATGTTTCTTCCGATGAAAATGCTGCTGTTGTTTTAGAGGGCGGACATTTTGTGTTACATATTGAAGGAAATCAACAGATTATACCCTTTCGAGTTTCAACATTCCTTGTATTTACTGATAATGTTTGGAAGGTCATTCATTATCACGGGTCAAGTCCTGTTATGAGTGAAAATGACACCTACCATTTAAATGAATGGGAGAAACGTAATGCTGAGTTAGAAACTGAGGTCAAAGAACGTACCAAAGAGCTCGAGATTAGAAACCGCGAAGCTGAAATAGAAGCGGCTACCCAAAAAGTTAGAACCCAAGCAATGGGTATGCGTGCTCCTGAAGATATCATGGAAGTACTTAACATTCTAAGAGATGAGATTCTTAAGTTTGATCTTGGAAATATTGCGACGTGGATTTGGACTACTGATGACGACGGGATGATTACACAATGGGATATATCTGAGTTTATCCCTGAAAACGAGCTTGTAAATTTCAATTTCACGTTTGATCCAAAGAAGTATGATCAAATTGATCGTCATACAATAAAATGGGCATTAGATGAAAACTATTATGCTATTAAGTATCACGGTGAGGATCTAAAAACGCTCATAAAACAAGTTTCTGATATTGATTCAGGAAGTGGTGAAATATTCCAGAAAACGGTGGATTCAGAAAATATATCTGAATATTGGCAAGCATCTGCTCAGTTTTCTAACGGTATAATAGGCCTTGATTTACTTCAAGAACCATCTAACAAAGTCTCGCCAATACTAATAAAAATGGCTAGCGCTTTTGGATTAGCCTACCAACGATTTAAAGATTTAGAAAAAGCAGAACTACAAGCATACGAATCAAAAGTTGAAGCAAGTCTAGAGCGGATTCGTGGCATGGCAACCGCTATGAACCATAGTGAAGATCTCAAGCAAATAGCCGAAGAGATGTTCAAAGAGCTTGAAATTCTTAAAATTAATCCTCTCAGATATGGATTAGGAATGATTGACGGTGAGAAAAAACAAGCTGAACTGTGGGCTTCCACTGTGAATGATGTACATCATTTAGACATGCTAGGAAATGTATCTCTAACTTGGCATCCTATGTTAAGCAAAGCATTTGATGCTTGGGATGCACAGCATGAAGAGCTTATTTATCGTTTAGAAGGAAAAGAACTGAGTGATTATTATAAGCAGATTTCTAGGGTAAATGCTCATATCAACGATCTTGAAAGTTTAACAGATCCAAATACAGATGTAGTTCAATATTGTAGCTTTTTCCCATTTAAAACTGGAGCTCTTTATGCGTTCACCCAATTTGAACCCGATGAAGAAGGTCGATCTATATTAAAACGTTTTGCAAATGTTTTTGAACAAGCTTACACTCGATTTCAGGATCTTAATAATGCTGAAAATCAAGCTCTTTTAATTAAGGAAGAAAGAGATTTACTAGAAATTACTTTAAAGGAATTAAGAGCTACACAAGGTCAACTGGTACAACAAGAAAAACTAGCTTCTCTTGGACAGCTAACCGCTGGAATTGCTCATGAAATTAAGAATCCCTTGAACTTTGTAAATAATTTTTCGGAACTATCTAAAGAGTTAGTTGATGAAGCCAAAGATGAAATAGATACAATAAAAGCCTTAGGTATAACTCCCCTTCCTGATGACGCATTGGAAGAAATATCTGATTTACTGAATGATATTGATTCAAATTTAGACACTATTTTTAAACATGGAACCCGTGCCGATAACATCGTTAAATCTATGTTAGAGCATAGTAGAGGTGGCACAGGAGTTATGGAACCCACTCATCTAAATACTCTTCTTAAAGAGTTTGTAAATCTAGCTTTCCATGGAATGAGAGCAAATAGCAATGCAATTAACGTAGATCTTAACTTTGAACTGAGTGACGACGTAGGGAACATTCCATTAATTGCTGAAGACTTTAGTCGAGTTGTTGTAAATCTGTGCAATAATGCATTTGATGCTATGAGGGATAAAATTGATCCAGAAATAACTGACTACAAAGCGAAATTAACTATTCGTACCAGAAAAACTAATACTGGTATAGAGTTAGAAATAGAAGACAATGGATCAGGTATTTCACCAGAAATGAAAGACAAGATCCTACAACCTTTTTTCACCACCAAAAAAGGGACTGAAGGAACTGGACTTGGGTTGAGTATCACCAACGATATTATTAAAGCGCATGGTGGTTCCATTAGTATCGAGTCGGAAGTAGATCATGGAACACTATTTAGAATTGAATTAAAACAAACATAAGTAATGAGTAAAGCAACAAAGTTTTTAGTAGTAGATGATGAACGCGATGTGGAATTATTATTCCGCCAAAAATTCCGAAAAGAAATTCGAAGTGGAGTTCTAGAATTGGTATTTGCTTTTTCTGGCGATGAAGCCATAGAGATATTAGAAAATAGCGCACCTCCCGAGGTTATGTACATTTTCTCTGATATTAATATGCCAGGAATGTCTGGAATGGAGCTTCTTGAGAAAGTAAAGAAAATGTTCCCTCATATTCATGTGAGTATGATTTCCGCTTATGGAGACGATGAAAGTTACCAAAACGCCAAAGACTCTGGAGCAAAAGAGTTCTTCACTAAACCGATTGATTTTATCTCTTTAAAAAAGGAGCTAGAACAAGTCATTGAGGCAAATAATGGCTAGACCTAACCTCTATTATGTTAGAATATTAAATACAACCTAGGAGCTACTCTTTTGAAAATTACAAAGCCTATCCTTCGTTGCTTTCTGCTTCTTTTGTGTGGTTTATTATTTATAGACGCCCAACTCGTATATGCCCAATCTGGTACGAAGGTATTCAGGAATTTTACTTCTCGTGATGGAATACCTTCCCAAATAAATTCCGTGATTCAAGATCAAAAAGGGGTCATGTGGATAACTGGACAAAATGGATTGAGTACCTTTGACGGCTATAATGTACGCACCTTCACAAACAACCCAGATGATGAGTTTTCTATCCCAGAAGGAAGACCGTTTGAACTTTTTGAAGATATGGAGGGAAACATTTGGACTTCCGGTTCCTATGGGATCAGTGTGTTTGATCCAAAATCTCAACAGTTTACACTATTATCAGTGCCCGACAGCCTCCCCGCTATTAGATCCGGTCAAGTTTTGCAAACTACGGATCGTCTAATTTGGGTGCTAAATAATGAAGGTGTGTTTAAAGTAAGCCCCTCAATTACTGAACAATCAGAACCTAACATCAATTTTTATAAATTTGACAGTGAAATAGAACCAGACCAAAGGTTATTTGTTCTAGATATGATAGAGGGCGATGATGGTCTCCTTTGGATAGCTACAAACCTTGGCCCCTATCAATTTAATCCTATAACAGAGAGTTTCAACAAACTAGGTCCCTTTAATGAAGAAATAAATGAGTTATTTAGATTATCTGGCGGAATAATTAGAGATCAAAACAACAGTATTTGGCAAGGAGTTGAAGGTGGCCTCCTTATTTTTCGGGAAGGAGGTTCTGAGCCTGAGCTTATCACTACCTTGGGCGAGAATAATTTTAGCTTAACTGATGTCCAAATAATTGATATGTATGTCACAAAGGATCAAACACTTTGGTTGGGAACTGTTCGACATGGAGCCTTGAACTACAATCCTGTCACTAATACGCTAATTCAGTATAAAAATGACCCAACAAACCCAGAAAGTATTGCTGATAATATCGTTCTATCCATACTAGAAGATCAAGACGGTAATATGTGGTTTAATTCTTTCAATATCGGCTTAAACCTGATGTATGAAAAACCCTGGAATTATGAATTCAATAAGATTATAGATACCAACGATATTACTAACGACATAAATGATATTTATGACCTACATGAAGCTGAAAACACCGATCTATGGGCAGCCCCATATAGTGGGTTAGCATACATTCCTAATGATGGGAGTCCTAATCAAATTTTTTATCCAGTTCCAGAAGATACCTCTTCCGAAAACGAGGCAAATTGGATATTTAAGCTAGATGATAATGACGGAGAATTATTTGTAAGTACCTACGAAAGAACAGACGTTGAAGATGTAAAAAATGAACTTTATCGTTTTGATATTGAGAATAAGCGCTTTATTACTATTGAACTCCCTGATAGTATTCCAGCCCCTAATAACTTTGAAGCTAGTGACTCCTATTACTATTGGGTTGTTGATGGTACGAACCAATTAATGCAGCTAAGTAAAGAAGATTATAGCCTAAGCACTATCGAACTACCTGTAGATTATCCAGAAAGGGATAATGAAGCTGATACCTTGTCTAATCTACGCATATTAATTAGTACCTTGGATACGATCTACTTGCAACATGAAAAAACTGAACGAAGTAGTAATACCAGTTTATTCTGGGAATATTATCAATTTAATCCTGATTTACAGGCGTTTTCGAAGGTTGATCTAACCCCATTATCGGATATAAATCTGCGCACTACCATTCCTTCCGTATTAGAAGAAGGGGTATTCTTTTCATCCACCAATCGTGGAATATTAAAGGAAAATCTTATTACAGGGGAAAATAGCTTATTAAATGAATGGAGTACCACTTTGTCTGTATTTTCATTATTTGAGGATAAAAATGGCTTTATTTGGTATACCGAGTCTAATAGTTCCCTTGTAAGATTTAATCCTATCACCAAAAAGGTGAATACCTTTTACTTTGACCTCAATAGAAGGCCTCGTAATCTCACTGATGGTATTCAATTAATGAATAATGATTTAGCATTTTTTGGTACAGGAGGATATATACAATTTAACCCCGATGAAGTACAAGAAGAAAAAAATATTCAAAGTATATTTATAAATGAGTTAAGAGCTGGTTCTGAAAGCTTTACCAACCTTAACCCTACCGATGACTATGAAATCGATTATGAGAACAATAATATATCTGTAAGCTATACAGGTATAAATTATCGATCTACCGATAACCAATACAGATATCGCTTATTAGGCTACCGAGATGAATGGGTAGACGCTGGAACACAACGTAGCCTATTCTTAGCTAATCTACCTTTTGGCGAGTATAATTTCCAAGTTCAATCTACAATCAATGGTAGTTCTTTTACCGATAATAGTGCGACTGCTGTATTGAATATTACCATTCTCCCCCCATGGTGGCGAACACTCCCAGCTTACATTTTCTTTGCATTACTGCTTACTGGTAGTATCTATAGTTTTGATCATTTCCAACGCAAGCGATTGCTTAGCCGAGAGCGAGAAAAAAGCAGAGATAAGGAAATCGCCCAAGCCAAAGAAATAGAAAAAGCGTATGAACATTTAAAAGCCGCACAAGAACAGCTTGTACAACAAGAGAAACTGGCTTCACTTGGGCAACTTACAGCGGGCATTGCCCATGAGATCAAGAATCCATTGAACTTTGTGAATAATTTCTCTCAACTCAGTGAAGAGTTATTGATTGAACTTAAGGAGGCGGTTGATAATGAAGATCATGAACTGACCAATGAGCTTTTCAAGGACATAAATCAAAACCTTAAGAAAATTCATGAACATGGGTCCAGAGCAGATTCTATTGTAAGATCTATGTTGGAACATTCTCGAGGTGGATCTGGGAAACTCGAAGACATAGATTTAAATGCATTGCTTAATGAATTCGTAAACCTGAGTTTTCATGGCATGCGCGCTGGGAAAAGCCCCATTAATGTGGACCTCCAATTTGAGCTCGATGAGTCCATTAAAGAAATCCCGTTAATTTCGGAAGATTTTTCTCGGGTTATCATCAATCTTTGTAACAACTCCTTTGATGCAATGAGGGAAAAGGTAATTCAAAATTCAGAATTCAAAATTCAAAATTATACTCCAATATTAACTATTCGCACAAAGCAAGCAGTAGATGGAAAAATCATATTGGAAATTGAAGATAACGGTCCTGGAATTCCAGAAGAAATGAAAGACAAAATCCTTCAGCCATTTTTTACCACCAAAAAAGGCACCGAGGGCACAGGGCTTGGATTAAGTATCACCAACGATATTATAAAGGCGCATGGTGGAGAATTGGATATAGAAAGCGATACTGAATTGGGTACAATATTCAGTATTACCTTAACAATTGGAAAGTAGGATGGTGAATAAAAATTTAATTGCGATTTTGGTAGGCTTGACACTTATATCTTGTGTACAGCAGCAAGAGAACCCAATTAACGCCTCTTCAATTGAAGTTAATGGTTTAGTTATAAATGATACCCTCACTGCCCATATAATTACCTACCTCTCAAATTATGCACCTCCAACCGTCGTTAAGGCAGCAGGCCCAATATATGATAATCTATCTACTCCATTTGGGCAGGGAATTCCAGATATCACACGTTACAACACGCTAGATGGCTTACCCCAAAGTATCACACGAGATGTGTTACAAGGAGCCGATGGCATGATGTGGTTTTTGTCTGTTGAGAATCTGAGTAAGTTTGACGGTACAAGCTTCACTACTTATAACCGAGCCAATGGAATATTTGAAGATAGCTATTCAATTGACTTTTATTTAGACAGTAAGAATCGAGTTTGGGCCGGAACAGGAAGCGGTATTACCGTTTTTGATGGAAGATCATTTACCACCTTTACCAAAGATTCAGCTGGAAACGAGTTAGGAATTATTAGTTCAATTATTGAGGATCATGAGGGTTCGATTTGGATGGGTAGTGTAGAAAACGGGTTATTTCGCTTTATAAATAATAAAATTACCAGATACACTACAGATGATGGACTAAAAAGCAATCAGATCGTAGATCTCATAGTTGATAAAGATGGGCTTTTGATCATCAGGACCTCTGAAAGAGGACTTTTTAAATATGATGGGACAAAAATCACCCTCTATGAGGCGATCCCTGAAAGAGACGAAAACGGTAGAAACAATTTTCTGTATACAGATTCTATGGGCAACATATGGTTATATAACAGGTTCGGTAATGAGCCAAAATCTGCCAAAATCGGTAGATATGACGGGTCCGAGATCACTTTTTATACTATTAAAGAAATTGATAAAGATGTTATCATTACAGATGTCATTGAAGATGAACAAGGATACATCTGGTTCTCAACCTCTAATGGTCTTACTTACTTTGATGGATCTAAATTTTTTCACTATTCCAATGCTGATCTGGGTATAAGTAGTACTTCTCGAATAAGCTCCATCGCCTTTGATCAAGAAGGAAGTTTATGGGCAGTTAGTCCTGAAGATGTGGTAATTAAAATAAATCAAACCCTGAGTTTTCCTGAAGTTCCAGATGGCGAGGATGCTACTGACGTATATCCTGACCCATTTGGAGATATCTGGATTCAAACTGGTAAAGGTTACGGTAAATACCTAGAAAACAGGATCGCCTATTATGGTCATGATTTATTAAATGATGATAATTACTCATCATTTCGGGATCTAACATTTGATAAGGAAGGTCACTTATGGTTTACCTTAATTGACGATCGAATAGAAGAAAGGATTTTGGTTAATTTTGATGGCAGTAATTACACCATCTATGGTCCAGAACAGGGATTAGAATTAGCCATTACATGTGAAATAAATGACATTGATAAGTATACTAATCTTCTCCGCTTTTTATGTAGAGATAAAATTATTGAGTTTGATGGAGAACAAATAACACAGGATTATTTCCTACCAGATCACGTACTTTCCGCTTTTTTAAAGGATTCGAAAGGTAATAATTGGTATGGTACAGAAAATAATGGGATCTATAAATATAACGGCGAACAGCTTTCTCAATTTAGCACAATAACAGGATTAGTAAGCAATAACATTAATTCTATAACGGAAGACCCTCTTGGTAACATATGGGCATCAATCGATTATGGTAATGCCAGAATAACGAATACCTCCTTAAGTTCTTTTGATGCCCAAGATGGATTAGCAAATTTAACGGCAGTATTCAATCCGGACACCGTCAATAACGTTCTTTGGTTTGGTACGATATCAGGTTTAGCTTCCCTCGATTTTACCCAACTTAATGATGAACGCCCTGGGTTTCGACGTTATAACAGTTTAACTGGTTTCTCTATCGGTCCTATCGTTGACCCTAAATCAGATATAAAAGGCAGAATCTGGGGTTCAAGAAATCTATTTCAGTTCAATTACCCGGCTTTAATTGATATGCCAGAAACTCTACCCTATATAAAAAATATACAACTCAATAATCAACCAGTAAGCTGGCTTAGCCTGTCTCCCTCTTGGGCTAAAACAGATAGTATGACTACCATTAATGAAATGGGTTTAAAATTCAAGGAACGCCTTTCTGCTGAACAACTCGAAACTCAGTTTAGCTCTTTTGGAGACGTCTCCTTCGAGTCAGTACGCACACCTGATTTTATTCCTACTAATCTTAGCCTTCCATTTACTAATAACACGATTAGCTTTGAATTTGCTACTGTTTCTCCAACCTATGGAAAATCAATTCAGTATCAATATCGACTAGAAGGCTATGATGATCGATGGAGCCCTTTAAGTAGTAAAAGAGAAGCCAGTTATGGCAACCTACCTGAAGGTTCCTATATCTTTCAAGTAAAAGCCATTAATGCAAGCGGAAACTTGAGCGAAATTACATACCCTTTTACTATTCGCCCACCCTGGCAGCGGACCTTGTGGGCTTATTTAATGTATATTCTGGGATCAGGAATTGCAGTATTTGGTTTCATTTCCTGGAAAACCCGAACACTAAAAAATGAAAAGCACCGATTGGAGAATACGGTTGAAGAGCGAACTTCAGAATTACGAAATTCACTAACAGATCTGCAATCGGCGCAAGAACAGCTTGTACAGCAAGAAAAACTAGCCTCACTCGGACAACTTACAGCTGGTATTGCCCACGAGATCAAAAACCCGTTGAACTTCGTGAATAATTTTTCTGAGCTGAGTATTGAAATGATTGAGGAAGCTAGAGAAGAATTATTAGCTCTTGAACCAAAACCAGATGATGCTCTCGCTATACTTGATGATATCGAAGCTAATTTGAATAAAATCCATGAGCATGGTTCTCGTGCTGACTCAATTGTGAAATCTATGTTACAGCATTCACGTGGCGGTTCTGGGAAATTAACACCAACCGATTTAAATGCTTTGGTTTTAGAATTCGTAAATCTAAGTTTTCATGGGATGCGCGCCGGTAAAGATCCTATTAGTGTAGATCTTAAATTCGAGTTGAGCGATGAGGTTGGAGAAGTTCCCTTGATGAGTGAAGACTTTAGCCGGGTTATCATAAACCTATGTAATAATGCTTTTGATGCTATGCGGGATAAGGGAAAAGTGAAAGCTGAAAAGGGAGAAGAATACTCCCCTATTTTAATGGCTCGTACCTTATCTCAAAATGGAAATATAGTGTTTGAGATTGAGGATAATGGACCTGGGATTCCAAAAGAAATACAGGATAAGATTTTGCAACCCTTCTTTACCACCAAAAAAGGTTCAGAAGGAACTGGTTTAGGATTATCGATCACCAATGATATTATCATAGCACATGGCGGCACATTGAACATTGAATTGAAACCAGAGAAGACAAAATTTATAATCACTTTTAATTCAACCTTGAAATGATCTAAATCATTATTTATGTGGTTATTTTATTTACTATTAAAAGAGTTTTGAGGTCTTAGTTTGGGATTCTCATAAACAAACTATATTGTTAACGTTTATATGGGCAAATTAGATGTTGATTCAGAAGAAAATCAGTATACTCTTAGGGGTATTATAAATATAAAAGGGTAAGTATAAGAATGAAGTTCCTAGTTGTTGATGATGAACGAGATGTAGAAATGCTTTTTCGACAAAAATTCCGAAAGGAAGTCAAAAGCGGTCTTTTAGAATTGGAATTCGCCTTTTCAGGGGAAGATGCGCTTGCATTCTTAGAGAGTAAACAACCACCAGATATAGTCTATATTTTCTCAGATATTAATATGCCGGGAATGACTGGATTTGATTTACTTGAAAAGGTAAAAACACAATTTCCTCAGATAAAAGTAAGTATGATTTCAGCTTATGGTGATAATGAAAACTATGAGAGAGCGATGAATTCAGGAGCTAAAGAGTTTTTTACTAAACCCATCGATTTCGATTCTCTAAAGAATGAATTGAAACAACTTATTGATAACAAGAATTAATTATTCAAAAAAAGGGATTTATGAGCAGGCATAAAATTATGGTGGTTGATGATGAGCCGGATTTACAGCTCCTGATTCTCCAACGCTTTAGAAAACAAATAAAAAACGAAACTTATGATTTCTGCTTTGCAGAAAATGGTGAAGAAGCGTTAAGCATGCTAGAAAACTCTGAAGACATTTCGTTAGTGCTTTCAGATATCAATATGCCCAAAATGGATGGCCTTACTTTCCTTTCAGAAGCACAAAAACTTAATAATCCCATTTTAAAAACAGTTATTGTTTCTGCTTATGGCGATATGGATAACATCAGAACTGCTATGAATCGTGGCGCTTATGATTTTATTACAAAACCTATCGACTTTAAGGATTTGGAAATTACTATTGATAAGAGCTTGACTGAAATTCAATATATCTTTGATGCAGTTGAGCAGATGAAAACCTTAGAACTTTTTCAAACTGATCTTGAAACGGCTGCTAAAATTCAGCAAAAGATATTACCACAGGAGTTCCCTCCTTTTCCTGAGAAAACCGAATTTGGTATTTATGCAGAAATGCACCCTGCTAGACAAGTAGGCGGTGATTTTTACGACTTCTTCATGCTAGATGATACCAAGCTTGGCTTTGTAATTGGAGATGTATCTGGTAAAGGAATTCCTGCTTCAATTTATATGGCTGTATCTCGAACTATGCTTAAAGCTATCGCATCGCAAATAGACGATCCTGCTAGATGTCTTGATACTGTAAATACTATGCTTATTCCAGAAAGTGGATTAACAACTTTTGTAACCGTGTTTTATGGCATATTAGACATAGAGACTGGGATGGTAAGATATTGTAATGGAGGTCATAACCTCCCTTATATCGTCAAAGAAGATGGTGCTGTTGTTGAAATCGAAAACACAAATGGGTTATTACTTGGCAAGATTGAACCTATTGAATATGAAACAAAACAAGTTCAACTTAAGCCTGGCGAAAAAATCTTATTATTTACTGATGGAGTTACTGAAGCCACTGCCTCAGATGGTGATATGTATGAAGAACCCCGCTTAGAAGAGTTTCTTAGGAAACACGGTTCTGATGATATTGAAAAAATGGTGCGAAGCCTGGTTGTTGATGTACTCAAATTTATGGGAAAAGAAGATCAATCAGATGATGTAACTATTCTTGCTCTCGAGTATAAAGGAAAGTAAGCCTTAACTTTTTAATAAAATCAAAGCTCTTAGTTAACTATCATTAGCTAAGAGCTTTGTTATTTATGCATTAATCCAGATCAATTATTCTTCCTGGAGTCCAAGGCGCACCAATTCTATCCAATTCAGCATCAATTGCAGGAATAGCATCATTCATGATACCTTTCAATGAATCTACCACTGGTTTAAGCTGCGATTCTGCAATTTGTTTTACCATCTTCGATGTTTCCGTCGGATCAGACCCAGAAGACATTCCTGTATTTATCGCCGTATTAATTCTTGAACTTAACGAAGGTGCTTGATTGATTTCTAGCTGATTTTTAATTCTATTGCCAAACATAGCAAGCTGAATCTCTTCAAGAGAATCTTCCATTTCTTTAATCATAGAAGTCAAATTAGCACTACTAACAATGCGAGCCGCCGCTTGATAATATTCTAAACGGTCATTCAGTTCATTAAAAGCACTTCTCGCACTATTCGCAGACTTTGATAGCTTGGTTAGTTCTTTGTGATACGTTAACATTTCATCTGGATCTGTAGCCGGCAATGTTCTATTGTTAAGCGTTTTCACTTCAAACTCTTCAGGTTCTGAAAGTACGGTTACTTCCCCATTTATACTTTTTGAAAGTTGTACCGAATAAGTTCCCGGAAGTACCATTATCCCAGAATTAAGATTCGTTTTAGGATTACTAGTGTTCGTTCTTACTTGATCTACATCTGGATAGGTTAAATCCCAATAGGCTCTATTAATCCCTTTTAAAACAGCCGCACGTAGATCATTAATTACTTCACCATTTGCATCGCGAATTTTGAAAATTAAATAAGGATCTTCTTCAGCTGCCTCAGCTTCTAATTGTTCTAAACTTGGATAGTATACGGTCTCTCCATCACTCCGCTTCTTCTTTTCTTCTTCTGTGCGGATGTCTTCGAGTGTTTGATATTTATCTTTTAAATAAAAGGTAAATGCTGCACCAAATTTCGGATTTTCACCTAGGTAAAAATCTTCCCCTTGAAAGCCTTTTGGTCCTAACCAACTGATCGTATTACTTGCAGCAATTGGGCTGTATTCTTCATACTGAAATGGAGCACGAACTGAGAACAGATGTGCTTCTTTCTCTTCAACTTCTTTGGTGAATTCTCTTAATGCCGAGTAGTCATCCATGATATAAAATCCACGGCCGAAGGTACCTAATACTAAATCGTTTTCTCTTTCTTGAATGTTGATATCGCGTACAGCAACCGTTGGAAGTCCACTACTCAGCTTTTTCCAATAATCACCACCATCTAAACTTGCAAATAAGCTGAATTCAGTACCAACAAAAATTAGATTAGCTTCAATATGATCTTCTTCAATAGCATATATAGAACCACGTTCAGGTAAATTATTCGCTATTGATGTCCAAGATCTTCCAAGATTGGTGCTTTTTAAAATATATGGTTTGAAATCTCCATTCTTGTGGTTGTTGAATGCAGCATAAATGGTATTTACATCGTGTGCGGAAGCTACGATTTCATTTACATACGTCATTTCAGGAACACCCGGAAACTTATCCAACTTTCTCCAGCTTTCACCTCCATCTTCACTGATATGAATTAAACCATCATCAGTACCAGCAAACAGAAAGTTTTCATTAATAGGAGATTCAGCTAAGGCTACAATATTTCCATATTGAGTTGTAGAAGCATTTTTAGCAACAGCGTCCATCGGCCAAACTTTCCCCATCACTTCTAGTTTATTACGATCTATTTGTCGTGTAAGGTCACCACTTAATTCTTCCCAACTTTGCCCCATGTCATCACTCTTATGAACACGATCGGATGCGTAATACAATCGTTGGTTATCATGAATACTTACAAAAAATGGTGAATCCCAATTCCAGTTATACGAATAATCTCCTGAAGGTGGTTGAGGAATAATATTTTGTTCTTCTCCACTTTGTTTGTCAAACCTCGCCAAGCTACCATACTGTGCCTGACTATAAACGATGTTAGGATTTGTAGGATCGACGTGTGGTTCAAAACCATCACCTAATCTAGTTATTACCCAGTTATTAAAGGTAAGTCCTGTTGGCTCAATAGATCTTGTAGGTCCGCCAAAAGTGAAATTATCTTGAGTTCCACCATATACATTGTAGAAAGGATAATCATTATCTACAGCAACTTTATAGAACTGAGTAATCGGAAGGTTTGTATAAAATCTCCATGTTTTACCTCTATCATAAGACTCGTAAACACCGCCATCATTTCCATTCAATAAATAGTCGGTATTGTCTGGATCGATCCAAAGAGCATGATTATCAATATGCTTATTAAGTTCACCTAAGTTCTCGAAGCTTTCACCGCCATCTTCTGAAACACCAGTATAAGTGTTCATAACGTACACTAAATCGACATCAACAGGATCAGCAATAACTTCTTGGTAGTAATTGCCACTCGATGTATAGCTACTTCTTCGCTCCCACGATTCCCCTAAATTTGTAGATCGATAAAACCCACCCTTTCCTGTTTGAGCTTCAACGACAGCATAAATTGTATTAGGATCAGCTTCCGAAATATCCATCCCAATTCTACCAATATCACCACTTGGCATTCCTTTCATTATCTTTCTAAAATTCTTGCCAGCATCTGTTGACTTATAAACTGCTGACTCTGGACCACCACTTATGTATGTAAATACATGTCTTCTTCGTTGATGAGCCGTTGCATAAATTAAATCAGGATTTCTTGGATCGAGGTGAATTTCATTAATTCCTGTATGTTCAGAAATCTCAAGAATATTTTCCCAGGTCTCTCCACCATCTATAGTTTTGAATAATCCTCTATCTCCACCTTCACTCCAAACTGGACCAATTGCTGCGACATAAACTACATCAGAATTTCTAGGATCTATTTCTATCATTCCTATATGTTCAGAGTTTTTAAGCCCCATATGTTTCCAGCTCTTACCACCATCAACTGATTTATATACACCATCACCATAGGAAACACTTCGTTGGTTATTATTCTCACCTGTTCCAACCCACACTACATTGTGATTGTTTGGATCAATGGCTACAAAACCAATAGAAGATGATCCTTGAGAATCAAAAACAGGTGTAAATGAAATCCCTCGGTTGCTAGTTTTCCAAACACCACCTGATGCGGTAGCTACATAAAACTCACTTGTATTACTTGGATTTACCGCAAAGTCAGAAATCCTTCCAGAAGTAAAAGCTGGACCAATATTTCGGAATTTTAAGCTATTCCATGCCGTTTCATAGCGAGCATCATCAGGTTTATCTTGGGCTACTAATGCTGTTGAAAGAAAACCAACACATAATATTATTGTAAGATTTGAAAAAAATCGATTCCCCATTGTAGTAATTATTTAATTCATGATTAGCGAAAAGTGATTAGCTAACGATAACAAAAACTTAGGGGAGATTCTGAAAAAATTTGTTCGATTAATTCTTTTTTAAATATTCAGATGGAATTGGATATTCCTCATTTTCCGAAGACCAAAATACTGAAACTACCCACCAACGATTTCCATCATTTAAAAGCTGAATACTATTTATTCCTCGTGCAAAAACTTCGCCATCTTTGGTTCGCTTCGATTGATAGGTACTAAAAACCTGTGTAATATATCGATAGGTATCTACTTCTCTTGAAATTTCATCTTCATAAAAACCATCTCTAATCAAACTTACGCCTGCGGTTTCAATATACTCTTCTGGAGACCATTGAATAAAAGAGATCTTTCCTTCTTGATTTTGAAAAGTAGGCGTTAATTGTGCACCTTCTATGAATAGATTCTTAAAACGGTCCCAATCTCTTTCCACACCCGCGTCCCCAGAAATTGAAGCATAAAGTGCTTCAATAATTGAATCAATGGATTGCACATCTTCTTCATATTGAGCAGAAGCATTTGCGGAAGTACATAGAGAAAATACTAGAACAAATAAGAGATTTTTCATTATAGTCTTTTGAATGAAGATAAAAATGTTACTCAGCTAAGAATTTGTTCGATTTGATTTTGTTCATCAGCAGTTAATTCTAAATTATCTAAAGCAGCTAAATTATCTTCAAGCTGCTTTATACTGCTTATACCAATTAATGCAGTGGTAACTGCGGGATGTCGAAGTACCCAAACCAAAGCCAATTGGGCTAGACTTTGCCCTCTTGATTCAGCTATGGCATTCAAATCTTTTATTTTTTGAAGTGTAGCTTCATTAAGGGCGTCTTTTTGAAGAAACCCATCTGGATCTGCTATTCGTGAGTTTTCTGGGATTCCATGTAGATATTTATTGGTCAACAACCCTTGAGCAAGTGGCGAAAATGGTATACTACCAATACCTTCTTCAAGGAGCACATCAAATACTCCCTCTTTTTCTGGTTCACGAGCAAACATACTGTACATCGGCTGGTGAATAATAATAGGAACTCCCCATGACTTTAGCATTTGGATGGCTTCTTTAGCTCGATCAGCCGGGTAATTCGAAATGCCCGCATACAGCGCTTTCCCTGAACGAATAATTTGTTCTAATGCCCTCATACTTTCTTCCAAAGGCGTGTCATAATCAGGTCGGTGATGATAGAATATATCCACATACTCAAGCCCCATGCGCTTCAAACTTTGGTCGCAGCTGGAAATCAAATATTTACGCGATCCTCCATCTCCATAAGGCCCTGCCCACATCCCATACCCTGCTTTACTCGAAATAATTAGTTCATCACGTTTACCTTGAAAAACTGTTTTAAGCGCTCTCCCAAATTGCTCTTCTGCACTTCCGGGCGGCGGACCATAGTTGTTAGCTAAATCAAAATGAGTGATTCCCATTTCAAATGCTTTGATTAACATGACATCTACTTTTTCTGGAGTTTGTTGCCCTCCAAAGTTATGCCAAAGACCTAAAGACATTGCTGGAAGATAAAGGCCGCTATTGCCACATTTGCGGTAAGGAATTTGATCGTATTGGGCGCTCATACTTGTAATTTTTTTATCCGTGTTTATTCTAGTATAACATAGTAATCTCAGGTGAGAATTAGAACCTAGGTTCTAGAATAAAGAATCTTTTAGACTCATTAGAATTGAGCTATTTCCTAATTCTTATTTTTAACTATAAACCCATTAAAGGTTTTAAGAGCAGGCTCTAAAGTTGACTTTGAATTCCTTATCCGGAGTTCGATCTGATATTCCCCTGGTTCTAAGGGCATGGTTAATATTGGAATACTTAGCCTTTCTATTTCAGATAACAGATAACTACTTCTTTGATTACCAATTGTTACCTCTAATTCGGCCTCATTATCTCCGAGTTCCCAGTCAGGCATAAATTCAAAAATACCTAAACTTTGTACTATAAATTTTTGAGCAATCCCATCCCCATTCTTTACCCAGTTTTGGGTATTATGGCTTCCTGTTACAATCTCTCCAAATACCTCTGAGGGTGCGGCTCCGTGAATGTATGTACTGTCTATGCCTTTAACTCCCACATAAAAAACAGGCATATCGTAGCTATTACTTTCCTTTATTACGGTTTCTTCCCACCACGTTTTTAAATCCGTTTCTAATTCTAATCGAATTTCTGGGTATTCGAGCGATAAATCGTTCGTTTCTTGGAGGTCTTCGTCTAAATTGAACAGTTTTTTTCCAAAATAACCTTGTATGTATTTATACTTTCCTTTTCGAATAGCAAGTTCTTGCTCTTCAAATATTAAAGTAGTTTTGTCTTTTAGAAATGCATATTGGTAGGGACGATTATCCCACAATACTTCATGATTGGAATAATAATACGCCTTGTTTCTATCTTGAATTTCCCCTTTCAGAATAGGCAATATACTTTCGCCAAGTAGAGGTTTTGATTCTTCTGGCAAATTAATATTGAGGACATCCGCAATGGTGGGAAAGATGTCTGCAATATCCACCATTTGATATTCGTCTCTTGCTTCAAAAGTAGTTCCCCATTTCACAAAACCGATAGTTCGATGTCCATTTTCGTGAAGTCTCCCTTTTACCCCAGCCAAATTAAGGGGGTTTCTTGCCGCTTCTTCTTCAGGCAAAGCCGGAAGTCCATCATAAGCTGCGGGGGGATTATTCCAAATTGGACCATTATCTCCAATAAAAAAAATAAGCGTATTTTCTAATTTCCCAGATTCCTTAAGTTCACCCAACAGTCTTCCAATATTCTGATCTAACTGTTCCGTAATACCATAAATACTTGCTACCGCTTTAGAATGACCTCGACCTATGTATTTTTGAACTAACGAATCTGGAGCGATATAAGGTTTATGAATTTGTGGGTATGCCAAATACATAAATGTTGGCGCAGCTTCCTCACTGGTAAAAACGTCGATTGCAGTGTCGGTTAAATAATCGACCGTCCAGGCTTTAGGAGCTAATTCGTTACCTTTATGCTTTATAATTGGGTTTTGGTGTTGATATAGATTTGCTTGCACCCAAGCTTCATCAAACCCTCTTTGTTCTGGTAAGTAAGGGGCTTCTTTTCCTAAATGCCATTTTCCAAGCATATAAGTATTGTACCCATTGGTTTGAAGAAGTTGTGCTATAGTATATTCATCTAAATTCAAATAATCTCTTCCGCCATGCACTCCCCAAACTCCTGCTGTTAAAGCGTGTCTGCCAGTCATTAATTGTGCTCTAGAAGGTGCGCAAACAGGTTGGGCATGGTAGTCATGCAATCGAACAGAATTTCTTGCAAAAGCATCCATATTTGGGGTATTTACCTCTGGATTTCCGTTAAAAGAGATATCACCATAGCCTTGATCGTCGGTAAGTATGATAAGAATATTTGGAGGCTGCTCGCTTCCGATCTCGTTGGAACAGTAAATTATTGATACCCAAATGAGTAATAATAGATATTTCATATAAACTAGTTTTTTACGTGGAATAATCCACTGTTTTCGTAGCTTTCGTCTGAGTTCCAAACGGGCCGCCACCAAAGAATAGAAGGCTTTGTATTTTCTGGGCGATCATGATCCATAACCCCAACATTAATTCGAATCCGCTCTAAAATTTTTCCAAACTCTAGCTCTGAGAAGGGAATACTAACTTCCAGAATTTGTACACCATCCTTTTCAACTATTATCGCTTCAATTTCTTCTGAAGAAGAAAGTGGCTCTGTGGAATTCCCCGAAAACGCTATTTCATAAGAGGCATGTTTGTCGGTATTTGGATTTGAATCAAGGTGAATATAAAATTTGTCTTGCCGAGAGGATAATTGTTTAGGATCTGAAATAGTGAGTTGATCAAAAAATTTAACCGCTAGGTACATATTTTCATCATCGTAGGTAGTGGCGAATTCAAATCTACCATCTTCGGCTCCTTGCCAATCCCACCCTTCTCTAAAAAATTGTGGATTTCGAACATCGATCCATTCCATATTTTCCCAATCAGTTATATTACCATCTATAGAAATGAATGCTTCACTTTTAATTATGGTATGTTTCCAATCAAGAAATAAACGCTTTGTAGTAGAAAGAGAAATATCGTCTTTTGTTTCTCTTTCGAAACCAGCAGATAGTTTAAATTGAAGAGGCGAATTATTTAACTCTGATATTAGTGATGCTCCATCCACACTTTTGGCTAATACTTCTACCGAAGCACTACTTCCTTCATCCAACTCAAATTCTAATGTACTTGGATGGAATTCAATCCCAGATTGCTCTAAGAGTGCTCCAGAAATCTTGAATATTCTTTGTGAATTATTTTCAATTTCGAGTGTAATTGGAAGTTCATCAAAACGGTTTTCAGTATGTACAATAGGCACCACATTTAACCAATTTCCTTGACGAAGCATTTGGATGTCCGCATAATCCTCTTCAGAAACTAAGTTCTTCCCATAAATTCCATTAATATCAATATTAGCAACTTCTGGACCGTTTTCTTTCATGGTTACCCATGTTATATGGTCCAATTCCCCCACATCTGGGTTTCGCATCCAGCTTCCCCCTCCTGTAGTTGCTAGTGTAAAATGCTCCATCCCATTGTGCATTTTATATCTATAATGATGATGATGACCAGAAAATACGGTGTAGTTTCTTTCTCCAAGAGCTTGCTCGATCCTATCATATCCCATTCGATTTCCGTACGACCATACTGGGCGATGCATAAATAGAAGTGTCCATCGAGCTTCCTTGTTTTCTTCTAGCACTTCCTGAAAATACTCGATTTGAGAATTACCAATCCCGCCACCTTCTATTTCATCAGTATTCAAAGCCAGAAAAAGAACATCTTTGTATTTGAAGTGATAGAAATCTCGTCCATGTCTTGCGCGCCAAACTTCGGTTAACAGTTCATTACTGGTGTCATGATTACCAGGAACGTAATAAAAGGGCATGGAAAGTTTGTCTACAATGGCGTCGAATTCATCCCATTGCGCATTCCAAACTTCGGGGTCTTCAGTGTAGCCGTCTATCAAATCACCCACCGAAAGCACAAATTCTGGTTGAAGCATCTCTACTTTATCAATAGCGCCTTCAAAAATTCCTCCCCGCATTCCTCCAGTTCTATCCGAAACGATAACAAATCGTATTGTTTCTTCTGAATTATTATACGAGCGATCAGTTACTGGCAAGTCTTGGGCAACTGCTTCAAATCCAAATAATATACTCGCGCATAAAAGGATTATTTTTTTCATGCTTACGTTTGAGAATAGGTTTTTTCGATTAATGCTTTAGTTGCTAGAATTCCTTCAACTTCTGTTAATCTACTTCCTTCATATTCAACACAGATATAATCATTAAATCCCGATTCTTTAACAATCTTCATCATTCTTGTGTAATCAATAGTTGTTTCAAAACCTTGAACATCGAATGCATGGGTTTTGGCGCTTACCGATTTTGCAAAAGGCATTAATTTTTCTACTCCGATGTAACGATTATAGATGTCGCCATCACCCCAAATGAAATCTTCTGAAAATGTGAAATTGTCGAAATCTACTACTGTTCCAAGTAATTCATTATCAGCAAGTTTAATGGTTTCAACCAACCAATCTGCATTACTCGACATCCCGCCATGGTTTTCTATCAACACATATAGATTAAACTCTTTAGCCTTTTCAGCTAGTCGACGTAAACCTTCAGCCGCTAATTTCTTTTGCTCTTCCGCTTTACCCATACTAAATGCATTCACTCTCATAAATGAACAACCTAAATGTGCTGAAGCTTCCATCCATTTATAATGATTTTCGATCGCTTTGGTTCTTTCTTTTGAATCTGGATGACCTATATATCCTTCTTCATCCACCATTATCAAAACATTAGTAATACCCTCAGAATTGGTTCGACTTTTCAACTCGTTGAGGAACTTCTTGTCTTTAGCATGTCCAAAAATCAATGAATTCACATATTCAACAGCATTAAAACCAAGTTCTTTGGCTTTCTTAGGAAAATCTAGAGGGTGTAAATTTCCTTGCCACAGTTTATCTGGGTCGGAATGAAGTAGTCTTTGCCATTCGTTATAATCATCCTTCGAATTCCCAAAAATGGCTCTATGCAATGCCCATTGTGAAAGTGAAAGTTTAAATTCAGTTTCTTTTACTGAACTAAATTCTGAATAGCGAGAAAACGGCATCAACGCCCCTCCCAAAGATAATCCTACTGTGCCAATAAACTGTTTTCGATACATAATTATTTAATTAGTAACATTCGTTTTACTGTTGAGAACGAATTAGTTTTAAGTTGATACAAATATACACCACTTGCTAAATTTTCAGCATCAAAAGTGACTGAGTGAGTTCCTTTATTTTTAAATTCGTTTACCAAACCCTTTACAAGTCTACCTGTAACATCAAACACTCGAATTTCGATATTGGAAGCGCTAGGAACATCGTAAGTAATTATTGTTACCGGATTAAAGGGATTGGGATAATTTTGATTTAAAGCAAAAGTTTTCAGGATTCCCGATTCTTCGGTGATGTCAGTACCAACGCTTATGGCAATAAATATTGGGTCTGAAGGAAGGGTTTCTAATCCGTTAACATCAACAGCAGTTATTCGTAATTGGAAAGTACCAGAACCGATAAACATTTTACTAAAAGTAGTTGAACTCGCCGATCCATCTAACTCAAATTTTTCGAAGTTTGTAGATGCTGAATCGGCTCTATAAATGTTGTACTTATTTACCACACTTGTTCCAGTAGATTCTGACCATGATAAATTATATCCCAAGCGCGAATTAACTACTTCTGCAATGATATCGGTGGGTAGTGATAGTCGCGGAAGTGGCTTTGCATCTCTTAATGTTGAAACAAAATCAATATAAAGAGTTACATCAGGATTTTGGCCTTCATTTTGCCCAATAATCTCGAAGCCTGTTGTTTTTAAGCTTGTAAGTCTTTCTGGTATCTGAAACCAAAGTTTAAACCAAGTATCTGATTCAATATTATCAACCGAAATGAATTGTTCTACTTCTTCTGATTGATTATCAATTGCGAAAAATCGTAACCCTTTAATCTTATCTTTGTCTTCATCAGAAATCCAAAAACTATAAGTCAGAGTATGGGCTGGCTGGACATTACGAACTTTAGTAGTATTACTTGATGATTCATTTTCATCTCTCGTTATTCGGAAGCGAGCTTCGTCAGCAAGTGTTTTTAATTTGATGGAATAGTAGCCACTTGTTGCGTTAGTGTCGGTTCGAGAAATACTTGCTTCTTCGGCTATCCAGCCTTCGGTTTCGGTTTCGAAATCAAAACGAGGATGTATTTCAAACTTCTTAGTAGTTACTGATAGTACTTCTTTTGTACTACGTTTTCCATGTACATCAATTGCATTTAGCTCAAAATCGTAAACTCCTCCAGAAAGCAATCCTTCAATTTTTATAGAATTACTTGACAGGGTATCTATAAGTAAAAAAGGAGGTCTTCTATTTCGACTATATCTCAAAAGCTCATATCTTGCGTTTCCCGTTCCTTCTGATGGATCCCACTGCAATGTAATTTGCGTGTAGGAAGTATCAATAATTTCAAAATTTGAGGGGGCAGAAATCGTAGGTACACCTTCATAATTTGGAACAGTTGTAATCAAATCAACATAAACCTTTGGCGTTTCACTAGCATTATTTTTCTTTATTCTAAGCCCAATCTCTTTAAGAGAATCACCAGAAATTTGGCTTGAAATTCTCATGGGTAATTTATTCCATACTCCTGCAATTAATTCTACTAGTGGATACGATATAGCCGTTTTAATTCCTAAATAATTATCTATGTAATAAGTTTCTATGGTATCAATTTTAGCAAGATCTTCGCTATCAATTCGTAGGTTATAAAATATTGTTTGATTGGGAATAATTGATTTGAGTTGCTCTCCCTTCAAAAAGAAAAAATGATCTGTGGTATCCGCTGTTGTAGAAAGTAATAATGATTTTCTATCGCTGTAAGAAACGCTATCAACTAGAACTAAATTGGAAAAGCTATCGACTTGCCAGTTATCTACCCCAGTTTCAAAATCCCAAGTTGTATTATCTGGAAAACTAAGGGTTTTTAATTGTATAACATTTGAACCTACTCGTGCTTTTCGTTTTAATGAATCAACTGGAAAAACCGTATAACTATATTGAGTATCACTCCATACATTCTCATCGACATAGTAATTTAACCTTGAGGTATCAAGTCGTTCAAAGTTATACTCATTATTTATAGATCGCTCAATAAGGTAATAACTAACTTCCCCTTCTTCTGGAGTATCCCAGCTTAAAGCGGTAAAGCTTGTTCCTACAGAATCTTGGTTCAGATTTTTAACTTCATTGATTGAAGCATATCCAATAAAATCTGGTTCAGAAGTAAACAAATCTGCATAAAAAGGAGGAATTCCTCCAAGTTGCTTTGCTTGAACTTTTACTCCAAAAGTATTTATAGTGAGATAATTAGGAACAGTGATAGAAAGTCGATTCCAGTCGCCAATTTTGAGTTGATTTACTCTATAATCAACCGAATTAAATCCGTCGTTATCATTGTCGTCGCCATCAACTTTATCGAATTCAAGAAAAACAGAAATACTATCAATATTAGAAGTATCGGCAGGAACTAATAGGTAGATACTTAAAATCTGACCAGGTAGAAACTGTTGTAAGTTTGAATGGGTAAGCTTGTATTCTGTTGTATTTGTGTTGGATGGATCTAATAGAACTCCGATAAAATCACTGTATCCTCTATCTATGGTAAGTTCAAAATTATCTGAGCTCCAATAATCTAAATCTGCAGCGTAGGTAAAATCATTTGTGACATAAATTGAATCTGAACTCTTAGCAGTTAATTCTATTCCTTTTACTATCGTCGGTGATGAGTCTTCACTTTGAGCGTTCACATTCGCAACAAATGCCAAGCAAGCAAAACAGATTGTAAAGACTGATCTATTTGTTTTCATAACATTAATAGTACTTAATGAGTCAATAGTCGTTAATAAGAAAAGAGTACTAGATTTCTTTATAAGAAATAAAAATAATGACTATTTGTGAATTAAATATAAATCTGGTAATTCGTCTTCAAACAAAATAAACTCAGTTTCTTTAAATTTTATGAAATCTTCGGCACTTACTTGCCCAGAGTAAGGAGCATAATAGTGGTCTCTATTTTCTTCCCTTTTGGTTGCGTTCCTCCAAACTTGAACATAGACATGCTTTTTAGTCCATTCATTAGCTGTCATTGCTTTTAGCATTGTTTCTGTCCAAAAAGTAGGGTCGGGAATAGCTTCAAGACCTGTTTCTGTAAGTGCCGGAATTTTACCTAGTGAATCGGCGATTTGTGCTGTCATTGTAAGACTCTTTACAAAATCTTCAGCTTGTTTTTCTTTTGAAGCATCGTTAGCGGGGTGACCAACATCCCAATAATTATCTAGACCTATAATGTCTACGTAATCATCGCCCGGATATCCATAGAAATAATCCGTTTTGAATGTATTAATACTTGTTCTACTTCGATCGGGAGAGAATGCCCAAAGTAGATTATGTACTCCTTTCTGATCCCTTAGATATTCAACTGTAAATCTCCAAAGAGTGATATAATCTTCTTCTGTAGTCAACCCCTTTCCCCACCAAAACCAGTTTCCATTATGTTCGTGAAAAGGACGAAAAATTATTGGCATTGGAGATATTTCTTGAAAATAATCAGCTACAATATCTAGTGTTTTTTTGTACTCTTCGTGTTTCTCACCGCCAGGAATAATGGTGTGAACAGCTCTAGTAGTATCATAAAATGATTGATTGGTTGCTGGATTTCTCATATGCCATGCGTAGGTAATTACACCTCCTCTTTCAAGACCTTCTTTAACATAGCTTATATTTGTAGCCCACTTTGCCGAATCAGTAGATTCATTTACTCTATTTGGATTGGGAAGAAAGTCAGCAATATCCCAACCGTATAGAGCAGGAAATGAACCAGTAACATCTTTTACATCAGAACGACTAGGTTCATTACGCCATGTATAACCATATGCAAGCGTCGCTTGATGACCAAACATTGCATGCTTTCCAATCATATCGTGGAGATTCTGATGTAATGCTTTGGTTTGTACAGTTGCATTGGTATCAATAAGATACAGCTCATTCTTTGGTGCAGAACAGGATACCAAGATTAAAACTATTCCTAACAATCCAATAAATTCTTTACTACTTTTTTTAATATTCATAGAGCATTTTAATTATTGGATAATGAATACAGACTAGGTATTTCATCTTCAAACATTATTAATTTTGTATCTCTAAAAGCTTTCATATCAGGTGCACTTGGATGTCCTTCAAAGGATGCATAAAAATGATTTCTCTTTTCCTTTTCGTAATTAGCATTTCTCCAAGTTAGTACATACGCTATTTTTTTTGCTTCAGGGTTTAAAGTTAAAGCTGCATATAATTCTTCTGTAAACCATTTTTCATTAGTAAGAGCCTCTGAACCCGTTTCCGCTAAAGCCGCGATTTTGTTTTTATTATTGGCTTGTTCCGATAACCATGCTAAGTTGTTACTTAAGGATTCAATATCTTTTTCCTGTGACATAAAAGTGCCATAATCATCTACCCCCAAAATGTCCACGTATTCATCACCAGGATATTTTTCCATATATTTTTGAAAGCGAGTTGGCGACCCATCTGGCGAGTATGCATAAAGCAGATTATGGACTCCCTTTTCATCTCTTAGATAGTCAACTGTAAATCTCCAAAGAGCTACATAATCTTCAACGGTAGTTTGTTCATCTCCCCACCAAAACCAAGATCCTGTATGTTCATGATATGGACGAAAAATTATTGGGATAAGCTCTCCATTTTCTCCTCTTAATTCCTGGGTAAATACTGCAAATTTATCTAGCCACGTTTTGAATTTCTCATGTTCCTCTCCACCTGGAATTACTGCAGCCACACCAGGTGTAGTATCCCAAGTATCTCCATCGGTAACTGGGTGATTCATATGCCAGCTAATGGTATTTATTCCTCCCCGCTCATAGGCTTCTTTCATCCATATTTTCATACTTTCGAAATTAACACTGTCTAAACTTACCTCTACATTTTGGCGTAAATCTCCAATTTCCCAGCCATATACTGCAGGATAAGATCCAGTTGCTTCTTTTACATCTGAACGACCAGCTTCAGCCCACCAATTATAGCCATAGGCAAGGTCATCTTGATGACCATATAAAACGTTAGTTTTGGCAAGCTCTCTAAGATTAAAATAAAGTGCTTTGGTTTCTTCAGTTGCATTTTTATCAATTGGCAGGTCATTTTTTTCAGACTTACTTTCTGAAGTAGAAGAACCACATGATATAAATATTATTACGATAAACACATGTAAGAAGGCTTTATAATGTCTCATTTTATATGATTTTAAAATTATGAATTTCAAACTTTATTTAATCTATTACTGATTATTTAGAAAACTTTTGGGTTCATTAAACTTTCAATTCCCTTTTTGAGGAATTTTTAACTTTATTGGAAATGGACTATCTCTGTCTACCAAAACCTCACCATTTATTAATCTTAGTCTAGCAACTTGAATTACTGAACGCCTTTGTTTGTAGCCAATAGTTTCCCAAGATGTTGTCGAACCAAAACGTTCTTCAGGATTTACGTGATAGAATACATATGCGAATTCACCCGCTGGAACTACATCAGCATGATGCCCTTTAGCAGTATCATCCTTTCTTTGACCTACTTTATCAAGAATCATCCCTTTATTTTCCCAATTTAATGCATCATTGGAACTAAATAACTGAATGCCTTCCCATGGATCTGAAATCATCCAGTATTTCCCCTGCCATTCAAAAACATTAGCTCCTTCCGTATTAGTACTGTCCTCCGCTCGCCCTTGAGGTTCCCAGTTTATCAAATCTTTACTATTGGCATAATGAGTAGTATATCCCGCATTTTCATTTTTAAACCACATTCTATATTCATCATTTTCTAGTTTTATTACCGAGGGGTCAATAACTCTTTCCGATTCTAAGTCTATAACTTTATTGAATGAAAGATTCCACATTTCACTTCCTGTAAAGAGTAAGATTTTATGTTCTGCCTCAAAGTTTTGAGTCGGAATACCTTGAACATAACTTACATAGAGGTAGTAGGTACCGCTTTCATAATATAAATCTGGAGCCCAATACGTATTATGTCCAGGTTCGTAGTCCAATTCTAATGTTCCTCTATAAATCCAATTCAAGCCGCTATCAGAAGAAGATGCCACGCCAACTGCGGTACCATGTACCCAAGCAAGATTAGAAGTATTGGAATTTGCTCTTCGCTGGGTATAAATCATCCACCATTGCTCTTCTTCATAATTCCAAAAAACTGTAGGGTCTGCAGCTCCATCAAAAATCGGGTCTACAAAAAGTGGGACTGAAGGAATTTGCTGTGATAAAGTTTGAGCCACTGTATTAGTATTAAATACAGTGATAGCAATTACCATTATGGCTAATATTATCTTTTTCATTTATTTAGACTTTGGCTTATTAACCTGTTTTTTTAAGAATGAGTCCCTTTAAATCAATCCCATTTACGCCGTTTATTACTGTATGCTCGATTGTGATTTTTTGCTTTCCTTTTGGAAGTGTTAGCGAACCAACTTCGAATTGTGCCCACTTTTTCTCATACACTTCTCCACGTTCAACTCTATCAGGACTTGGGATAATGTCAGGATCGTAGAATTCTGTTATTCTTTTGTTCACCCCTCTTTCTTTAACAGAAGCTTTTATGATTGCTCCTTCATCTCCTTTTCTAAGTGTATACTCTATAATAATTCGATACTCTCCTTCTTCGAGGATATCCAACTCCCACCAAATTTTATCTGAAATGCTTTTCCAATTCGTTAACCAATCGTTACTCCAACCAGACTTACCTTGATATTGAATTCCTCCAGAAAAGGAACTTTCAACCGCCGGTAAATAAACATTAGGTGAAGCATCAAATCCCACAGGTATTGGTCGAGATTTCGGAAGATCTTTTGTTACTTCATCAAACCATGATGCGTAAGCTTTGCTTAACTTTTCTGTAATTTCAGGATTACTTTCTGCAACATCTTCTCTTTGGGAAGGATCTTGTTGCATATCATACAGCTCCCAATTATCTCCATATCTGACAGCTCGAAATCTATTATTTCGAACGGAAGCAGGAAATTGCTCCAATGAATCCCATCTTGACTGATGAGTAAAAAACAACCGATCATCCCATTCAGGATTCTCTTCAAAAATAAGAGGTGCGAAACTTCGACCATCTAATGGATTGGTTTTTTCAAACTCGATGCCTGTTAAATCAATTAACGATGGTAGAAAATCAATATGAGCAGTTAGTTCTTCCACTTCTGTTTCTGGTTTAATCTTGGCAGGCCATTTGATAAATAATGGGACTCGAACTCCTCCTTCATCCACTTTAGCTTTCCAGCCTTTCATATTTCCATTATATCTATCTCCACCGTTTGGACCATTATCTGTCATAAAAATCACAATCGTATTTTCAGTCAGGTTAAGCTCCTCGAGTTTTTTAAGTATACGACCAACATTGTCATCAATATTTTCAACCATTCCGTACACTGCTGCATTTTTATCACTTAATCCCTGAGCTTTATACTTATCAAAGTATTGATCAGGAACTTGAAATGGGCTATGTGGTGCGTTGTAAGGGATGTACGTTAGAAAAGGGGAATCTTGGTTTCTTTCAATGTATGCCAACGCTGAATCTGTGAGTACGTCGGTTATGAAACCTTCGGTTTGAACAGGTTCCCCATTGTATTCTAATTCTGTATCAAAGTAATTATTCCAATGACCTTGGGTGAACCCAAAAAAAGTATCGAATCCCTGACCATTTGGATCCATTGGATAATGCGAGCCGTTATGCCATTTACCAAACATTCCTGTTTTATAACCTGCGTCTCTAAAAACTTCTGCAAAAGTCACCTCTTCTGAACGCATATTTTCCAGACCATAAGTAACCCATTGAGTTCCGGTTCTTAAATGATCACGACCCGTTAACAAACTAGCACGAGTTGGAGCACAAACTGGGCTTACAAAAAAACGATCAAATCGAGCACCCGAAGATGCCAATTCATCTAAAAATGGTGTGTCAATATCTGGGTTTCCATGACTTGCTATATCACCCCAACCTTGATCATCGGTAAGTATGATAATTACATTGGGAGGATTTTCAGTTTTAGCACAAGAGGAAAAAAGAAATCCAATTTGGAGAAGTATTAATAAAAGCCAAATGAACTTCATTCAAAAACTCCTATAGCTCTTGCATGTTCTTTTATAAGTTCTAGGGTAGTTGAATCATCAGCAAAAACCGAGTTCAATCCTTGAGGTTCTTGTGGTGGATCGCCAGTAAATGGATCGCCTTCTTTCCACCAGAAATCTTCATTTTGAGCTTCTCCAAGTCCTCCCCAACTCCAGAAATTTGTTCCTGATAATACTTCATGTTCTTCAACAAAATTAAATACAAACTTGTAGTATTTATCACGATATGTGGTGCTTGATAAACGATCATATGACTCACCATCTCTTGGAAAGCCGAACTCTTCCATAACGATAGGTTTATTTAATTGATTCGCAACTTCGATATGGCTAAGAATATATTCCTGCGCTTTTTCCTCTGCATTTGAATACGTTGCTTCCAAATCAAATGGATTGATCCATCCCCAATTTTTTGCCCACATGTGAAATGTTAGATAATCGATGTTCTTGGATTCGTGTGCTTCTCTGAAAATATCCATTGAATTAAGGCTTCCCATTCTTCCTTCACTTCCACTAGAGACTAAGTGATTCGGGTCAAGGGATTTTATAAACCCGGCTGTTCCATCTATCCAATTATAGTAGGCTTGGATTGCTTTTTCACTCATATCACCTCGACCAGGGCGTGGTTCATTGGCAAGCTGCCAGCTCATAATTACAGGATCATTTTTATATAATGTTCCAGTTATTGTATTAGTCCTAGTTATTAGCGCCTCTAAATATTCCCGAAATGCTTTTTGAGCTTCCTCATTTTGATAAAATCGTGCTGAATATTTCATGAATGCTTCCCAACCTCCAACAGCAGGATCAACGGCAGGTCCGTCACCATACCATCCATTATACGTACTCATTCCACCAGACCATTCCCAGTAATTGTTAAGGAAGATCACTGCTTTCATATTGCGCTTATCCATTTCTGCTAACAAGTAATCTAAACCGATAAGTACACCTTCGTCATACGTGCCATCCGATTTTATAATAGCTGGTTTTAATGAATTCTTAAACGTTGATTCTTCGGAAGCTCCCAATACTCGAAGGTTTGTAATACCATGTTCCACTAGAATATCGAGCTCTTTTTTTAGGCGGTCTCTATTCCCTTTTTCTCCTAATTGCCCAAGATAAGTTCCATACCAGAAATTAGTACCAACATACTTATATGGTTCTCCATCAATAGTAAACTGAGTAGATTGTACCTTTACAAATTGATCGTTCTCAACAGGCTTGGTACATGAATAAATAACCAGCCCGATTACTATAATTGTTAACGCACTAAGTTTATTTAAGGATTTCATGCCCTTTTCCTATCTCTTGTTTTATTTGATGAGTATCATTTTTAAGGTTTGAACTTCAGATCCGGCAAAAATCTTATAGAAATACACGCCGCTTGATACTGATGATGCATCCCAGGTTACAGAGTAATTTCCAGCTGACTGTTTTCCATCTACCAGTGTAGATACTTCTTGACCTATTGAGTTGTATACTTTTAGCACTACATTTGAATTGGCTGGTATAGAATACCCAATGGTAGTACTTGGATTAAATGGGTTTGGATAATTCTGGAGTAACTTTAAATCTGAAGGAATATCTAGTTTCTCATCTTGTTCGTTTGAAACCATGACCCCTTCGATTAGGATATCAATATAATCGAAATCCATATATCCCCAATAATGATCGATACTAATAGATTGGATGGGTTCTTCGGAAGTGACAATCGTTTTTAAATCCTTCCATTGTTGAGTGGGTTCGTCAAATACTAAAGTATCCACTACTTCACCATTAACGCTCAATTTTTGCTCTTTATAATCGAATGGTAGAAAATGCCTAACTGTAATTACATATTCATCGCCGACTGGAAGGTTTAGGTTTTCCCATTTGATACTTCCACTTCCTTCCATAGAAACAGATGCGCCCTTACTTGCTCCAGCCGTTCCGGGTTTAACGCTTGTAGCGCCTGTTAATGTTGCGTCTTCAGCTTCTAATCGGAGGGTAAAAATATCAGTTCTACCTTCAATAGTTACCGAAGCAGATTGAACAATAAAGCCATCATCGTCTTTTGTTTTCACATAAATATCGTGTTCCCCTTCAGTGATATCACTAATGGTAAGTGAATATGGAGCCGTAAGATCAACACCAATTGAATCTCCATCAAAAAAGAATGATACATACTCAATTTCACCATCAGAGTCATTAGCATCAGCCAATACAGAAACTGAAGCTCCTACTGGAACACCTTCACCTTGATTTGGATTTGTAATTTCAACAGTTGGTGGTTGAGTTATAGAAACGGCACCTCTCACTTCAAACTCCCACATTGAATGCCCAAACTCTGTAGACCTATCATTACCTTGCATTCTAACATAGCGAGTGAATTCGGTCTGAGCAAAAACTACGGAATCAATTCCCCCATCAGAATTAGTTTCAGAGTAAATAGTCTTCCAATTTATCCCATCTAGAGAAGTCTGAACATCATAGTTAGTAGAATGAGCAGCTTCCCAATTGAATAATACTGAACCTACTTCATGAGCTACTTCTAAATCTACATCAATCCACTCACTATCTGGGTTTGAATCTGTGTTTGGATCTATTTCGGTATCTCCTGTTCCATCACTCCAAGCACTACTCCATCTTGTATCATTATCACCATCAAAAGCTCTACTAGGTACTCTATCGAGTCCACAGCATGTTTCAAAGGTTGATGATCGTGAAGGTTTTCCAAGTGCTCGATTAATTTGACCAGCAGGAACTACTTGAACTGTAACAGAAGATGAATCTTTGTCACCTTCCAAGCCTGTTGCAATCAGTAAATATTCAGTATTCTCAGTTGGAGATACAATTTTTGTACCAATACTATCAACTGATTCTCCGTCAAGTTCTAACGTAACTGAATTTAGAACTTCCCAGCTTAGTTCTGTTTGTCCACCTGATTCAATTTCATTAAGCGAGGCTTTAAATGAACGTATTGAAGGCAGCACATTTTTGATATTTACTTCTGATGGATAAGTTTCCTGCATGTAACTCATTTGGTTGAGTCCTCTCAACCAACTTTCTGCATACCCTCCACCTCTATTTTGATACCAGTCTACCCATTGCCAGACTAATGCTCCAGCATATCCCCTATTATATAATTCTTCATACATATCATCTTTTGGAAGACCAAAAAGATTATCAGCAGGTATACCAAATTCTCCTACAACAACAGGTTTATTCAATCCCCAAGAGTCTTTATCGTTGTGAAAAGGTGAGAGGGCGGTTTCACCCCACTCGTAATAATGAACCATATAAAAATCGAGCGTTCCTAGGCTATCTTTACCAGCTGCAATTAACTCCTCATCTGAGTAGTAATTTTTTGAATTTCCGTTTGATGTATTTGCTAATGCGTGAAAACTCCATGATCCATTTGATACCAACGCATCTGGATTAGTTCTATGAATTGCACCTGCTGTTTGGTTTACAAATCGTTGAATAGCAGACATAGGAACATGTCTTGTAAAATCCCATCCGAACTCATTGCTCATCCCTTCGGGTTCGTTAAAAATTTCCCAAGCTATTACAGCTGGGTGATCTCCTAATGCTTCTACCATTGGTATTAACGAATTCTGAATATAGGTTTCAGTTAGGGTCGAATCTTCTAGAAGTGCTTTAGCCCTGTTTGTAATGCCTGTTCCGTTTGAGGTTCTAAGCATATCAAATGACCACAAACAAAGAATAAGTCCAGTATTATTTTCCCAAGCTAAATCAAGAATTTGCCTTAAATCTTCTATGGTTCCAGCACCTGGGCTTATCACATTATTCCCACTCCATTCCGGTGTTGTACCACCCGTAATGTGAACCCAAAACCGCATCGCATTAGCACCATTTTGTTGAACTTGAGTAAACATCGCATCAAAATCATTAATAGGAGTTATTCCAGGACCAACATCTCGCGCAAAATTAACCCAGGCTATATTCCCTCCATTTAGCCAAAGATCTTGATTATTAAAAGGTATACGCTCGGTCGTTTGAGCAAAACTTAAAGTGCCATAAATACTTAAAAAAAAGAGCACTAATATTATCTGTTTTAGGTTTTTTAAGCTTCTTTTTTTACTAAAAAACATGGTAATATTTATATCTCTCATTTTAATTTTAACTTACTCTAACTTGTATTAAGCTATCTTTTTCAATTTTATTTACTCTTCGAATTACTTCAAAAACCATTCTCATATTGTGGTATGGACCTTTCCAAGATCTCACTTTGTCCATTTTTGAATAAGGAGTACCACTTCTTGAGACTTTTTCATACCACTCTCCATACTCTTTGTCTATCATAGTTGATTTAATAAAACTCCAGGAATTTAATGCTGCAGAAATATATTTCTCATCTTTTGTAATTTCGTATGCATTAATAAACCCGATAATAGCCTCAACTTGAGGCCACCAATCTTTATTGGTATCTGTAAATTTATTGCTGTCAGCCTCATTTAGAAGAGCACCATCTGTATCTACTCCATTAACTAAAACTGCATTTGTCAAATTCACAGCTAAGCTTCTTACAGAATTTAGTAAAGGTAAATTACCAAGTACTTCAGCTGCTTCAGTAAGTAGCCAACTCGCTTCAATGTTATGGCCGAAAGAAATGATATCGGACTTAGGAGACCAATCCTCATCCATAAAATTTATCAATGAACTCTGATCTGGGGTTATAATTTTTTCACAAAAAATTAAAATTAATTCTTCTAATCTGCTTTTTAAGTGAGCATTTGGAGCATACCTATACAGATTAGTATAAGCTTCTAAAATATGGAGATGGGTATTCATACTTTTTGGCTCATTCTCATCTTTATCACTAAGACGAACATCAACATTGAGTTCCCACTTTTTAGTATATGACTCGAAATAACCACCATTCTCTTTGTCTCTTGCTTTATTTTCAATTAAATGAAAAACTTCATAAGCTAACTTAAGAGCATCTCTATCTTTTGAAAATGAATAATATTCTGCTAACCCATATATACCGAATGCCTGAGCATAAATATGTTTTCTATCATCTACTACATTTCCATGAGCATCTAAAATCCAATAAAAACCTCCGAAATCATTATCAACAAAATTTTCTCGGAAATACTTGTAGGCTATTTTTACAGCATTCTCAAACTTTGGAGAGTTTGTATATCTGCACCCTGCTGAAAATGCCCATAGCAAACGAGCATTTAATATTCCACCTTTTTCAGCTAAATAGTTTTTTTGATTGTCGTAAGTAACTTGACCAATAAATCCACCGTTTTGATCATCTAACGCAAACTCTGTCCAATAAGGCACCAAATTCTCTGAAAATTCTTGCTCAATTTGGCCTCTTAATTCCTGCAGAAGTTTAATTTCCGACATTTGTTCTAGCTTAGAGTTTTCGATTCTTTTTAACTATGCTTTTAATTGTTTCAACACTCGTATATGATCGATATCCATCTTCGGGAGTATTTATAACATAGTCCAAAAGCTGATCTATACTTGTTTCTGCGACATGCATTCTTGTATCAGATGAAGCGTAATAAATATATACTTTGTCATCTTCATCCCTTATCCAGCCATTTGCAAAAGCTACGTTAGAAACATCACCGACTCGTTCTTCAGCTTTTGGAGCGATAAAATGTCCTCCTGGACGATGAGTAACTTCCCAAGGTTCTTCAAGAGAAGTCATAAACATATAAAGGACATATCGTAAACCGGCGGCTGTATTCCTAACTCCATGTGCTAAATGTAGCCACCCTTTATCTGTTTTGATTGGAACTGGACCTTGTCCATTTTTCACTTCTTTTATGGTATGATAAATTCGTTCGTCTATAACCATTTCTTTGTCAACAGATGCTGGGTTCATAGAATCTGAAAGAGCCCAACCAATTCCTCCACCAGAGCCTGCATCAATAAACCCGTCTTGTGGTCGAGTATATAACGCATACTTTCCATCTATGAACTCAGGGTGTAAAACCACATTTCGTTGTTGCTCAGAGTTCGTTTTTAAATCAGGAAGTCGCTCCCAATTTTCTAAATCTTTGGTTCTTACGATTCCTGCTTGAGCAATTGCACTACTTGTATCAGTTTTAGAAACACGGGTATCTTTTCTTTCAGTACAAAAGATTCCATAGATCCAGCCATCTTCATGCTCAGTTAAGCGCATGTCATATATATTCGTATCTGGATTTTCTGTTTCTTCAATGGTGATAGGTTCTTCTCTAAATTGAAAACCCTCAATTGGTGAATCACTTTCTGCAACGGCAAAAAAGGACTTCCGATCATTTCCTTCTACTCTAACCACCAAAATATATTTACCATTAAACTTGATCGCGCCAGCGTTAAATGCAGCATTAATTCCAAAACGCTCCATTAAGAAAGGATTAGTCTCAGGATTAAAATCATATCGCCACTTCAATGGTGCATGATCTGCAGTAACCACAGGGTTTTTATACCGCTTATAAATACCATTGCCTATTTGTTCGGGTTGATTCTTTTTCTCAACTAGATCTATATGGTACGTTTCAAGTAATTTTTTTCTGTTTTTGAATAAATCTGTCATTTCTTTCTACTGATGAATTCTACCTTATGCAGGCAGTTTATCGTACCAAGTTTTCTTTAGGATAAATGAAGTTATAATTGCAATTCCAATACTTATTCCAAGAGGTACAAACTCCATTAACACTAAATAAATTGGGAAAACTACTAAGGCGGTTTGCCAAATAATGCCAATGAAAACATTGAACATGTCATTTTTAAATCCAGAGTTACGAACAAAACTTGGATCTTCTGCCACTACTTTATCATGTACCGGTTTCCAAAAACCCCATGGACGCACCGTTTTATAAAATTTCTTTAATACGTCTTCATCAACAGGTGGACTAGAATATGTACCTATTAGACATGCTATAAAGGAAATAAGAAGCATTAATGGAAAAGTGTACGTATCCAATATTCCATCGAAAATAAAACGGAATGTAAGCGCCGGGATTAGACCGCCGACCATGCCCCAGAAAAAACCATTCCCATTGAATCTCCACCAATACCATTTCAGCATATTGGCTGCTACATAACTACCATAAAGTCCTCCAACTATCCATTGAAGTACATCATTAACATCTTTTGCATAAAAACCCAGAACAATACTTACGGCAACCATTCCTAACCCAGCTACATAATTCATTGTCTGAATCTTAGCATTCTCAGCTTTTGGGTTTATGTATTTGATGTAAATATCATTCACTAAATATGCTTGTGCTGCATTTAATGTACCTGCAAATGTTGACATGAAAGCTGCAAGCAAGCCAGCTAGTAGTAGTCCTAAAAATCCAATGGGCACAAACTGATTAATCGCTGAAGGAAGAATTTGCTCAAAATCTAAGCCTCTACCAGGCACCATTAAATCAAGCTCTTCATAGAATAAAAGACCAAGTACAGCAAAACCAGCAATCATGAAATATCGAATTGGCATCAATACTAAAGAAACCGAGCCACTCATTAATGCTGCCTCACGTTCAGATTTTGTAGATAAGATTTTCTGCATATCATAATTGGGAGCAGGCCCTGCTAAACTTACTAGAACTCCTTTAAATACCATCATCATAAATAGTACTGTAAAGAGTGAAAATCCATCCGATCGAATTTTATCATTAACCTCTGGAATAATTGAGCTCCAATCCATGTTGAGTTCCCATCCAAAAAATGGAGTCATCCATCCTTCAGGGATAAGCATAGTATTTTCGGATAACGCCATCATAGCAATGATTCCAATGACAATACCTGAAACAGCCATAATGACAAACTGGACTAAATCAGCCCATACTATACTCATCATACCACCTAACAATGAATAGAAGATGGCAAAACAAGTGAATATAATACCATAGAAATGAGGAACATATTCTGGAGATACTGTAAATGGTACGTAGACACTTAGGAACTCCCATGGCACGAAAATCTCAACGAATTTACCAAGACCGATAAATCCGTATGTGAGATAACCTAACCCCATTATAAGAGCGAATACTACTACAACTATATGCGATTTCTGTGCCCCTTCCTTAAATCCAAATCGGGTTCCTATCCATTCTGCTCCAGTAGAAACATTGGAACGTCGGAGCCACATAGATAAAAATATCATTAAGAAAATTTGGTTGAAAACGGGCCAAAGCCAAGGCAGCCAAATACTTTTAACTCCATACACAAAAAGGATGGTTACTAACCACACAGTTCCAGAAATATCGAACATACCTGAAGCATTGGATAGACCCAACATATACCAAGGAAGTGTTTTACCACCAAGCATATACGATTCTTTCGATTGTTGAGCTTTTTTCTTTAGTGCAAAACCAATAACTACGGTAATTAGTAGGTAGGCTAAAACTATAAGAGCATCTATTAAATGAAGTTTCATGTTTGCAGTTTTAGGGTGTGAATTGAACCATTGTAGTTAGCAATCATCTACCCTTAGTAAAAATTAAAAAAGAATGGCGGGTTCAACCGCCATTCAATGGTATTAGGATAAAATTGATTATTTAATCAATGTCATTTTACGTTGTAGAGTAAAATCTCCAGCTTGTAGCTGATAGAAATAGATACCTGAAGACAAACTTCTAGCATCAAATCTTACAGTATGATTGCCAGCTGCTCTACTTTCACTTACAAGTGTAGCTACTTTCTGACCTAACAAATTGAATACTGTTAGTTGAACATCAGAAGCTATTGGAAGTGTAAAGTTAATATTAGTTGAAGGGTTAAATGGATTTGGATAATTTTGAGAAAGCTCAAATCCAGCAACCTTTTCTTCATCTTCGTTTGACACCATTGTAAGCTCACCGATAACGAAGAAATCTAATCTATCTACTTGAACACCACCAGAAGCAGCGTTAATAATAATTTCATTATTACCTTGGTCAAACGGAATATTATTAAGAGTTAGCTCAGTTATAACTGAATCAGATTCTGCTGATAATGTTTCTGTTGCTACATCATCACCATTAACAGAAATAGTAACACCAGCGTCGCCATTTGTGAGTAAGTAAGAAACCTTTATTGCATAATTACCAGCTCCATCTTCAGAGTTATATGAAACCGAAATTGAGCCACCATCTTTTGTATCAATTACGTTATCACCACTAGCACAAGTTCCACCATCAGGACAACGGAATGTTCCACCGTCAACCAATTCAGCTTCACCTGGCCATAATGTCACAAGTACATTTTCCGTGCCAGCTTCTTTAATCTGTAACCACTGATATTCCATGTAGCCCCAGTTTTTATTCAAGGCTACTATGTTATCACCGGCAGTAAACGAAACATCTGCTGTAGTAACTTCTGACCAAGTCGATCCATCTTGTTCTACGCCAATTTGAATTGGTAATGAAGAACCTTCATTAATTACTAAGTCGGTTTGTCTTCCAGTATTAGCATCAGCATACCATGTTCTATGACTTATGGTAACATCAAAAGTACCTTCATCCATAGTAACTCCATCCCAAACGATGTTTCCTGAGGCTTCGATACGTGCAAGTTGACGAGTTGGAGCTGCTTCAGTAACTGCATTTCCACCAGCAGTTCCGCCTTCAGCTTCTACAAAACCAGCAGGTGTAATCACAATAGGATCACCAAGAAGATCAGCAATCATCTCGTATTGGGCGTCTCTATTTGCCCACCAAGTTGCTTTTTCAGTTGGATACCAATTCAAATCACCCATTGGATAACCACCAATTGCAGCAGTCTTTAAAGTAGCGTTGCTATATGTTAAATCCTCTGGTAGTGGCCATTGTACAGATGTATTGTCTTCAGATCTATTTGGATCCCAATAATGTAGAGTTATCGGGCTATTTGCTTGACGTATGTCTGTAATGAATTGGATTCTATCCGCATGATTATCAGCGTAAGTTGTAAAGCCAGGATCTTGGGTATCAAAAAGATTTCCAGAGACAACCATATTCTGATTAGCATCAAAAATTGCAGATACTCTATCTTGAAGAAGTGGTTGTTTTCTTATGTCAAACGTATCGTTGTCTGTAGTAAAGTATGTCGTAAATTCATCCTCTAAGAAAAAGGAATTATTTGCTAATGCAATATTTCTAGATGCATCTAATCCATACTGAGGAGGTAAGTTATCGATAGCAACCATACCTGCGAATTGCTCATCAGTTGAAGCTAAGCGATCTGCACTAATTTCTTGCGCTGATTCCCCTTGCCAAAAACCATTCAGGATTAAGTTGTTTGTGATATATGCATCTCTTAACCAAGATCCAAGTACTACTTGGCGACCATTATTTACAATGGTATTATGGTTAAACATGAAGAAATTAGGCGAGCTTCCTTCAACTTGTGCTGTAAAGCCACCTATATTCATGAATGTGTTATTTTCAACCCAAATAGTATCGGCATCTGCCCAAACTGAAAAACCTCGTCCACCCCAAGGTTGAGTTTCTGAAAGTAAGTTTCTGAACTTACTATTTGTAATCCAGATATCGGCATTTTTAGAATAAAAACCTGCAATACCCCATTGTGCATATTCGAAAATAACATCATCGAAAGTGAATCGTCCGTCATCAGCACGAACATCGATTACTTCATATTTAAGTTCGCCAAGAGTTGTTTTTCCATTTACAATTACACCTTTAAGAGTGAAATCTCCTCGAATATTAAACAGTTTCCCTGGAGTATTTCCATCTTCTCGAGCAGTGATCTGAATCATTGGTGGATTATCTCCATCTTCAGCTACTTCTTTGGGACCGTCACCAACAATATTTAAATGCCAACCATCATTTTGTAATGGTTCAGATGTATAGTAAAAACCACCTTTTCTAAGTTGATATACTCGATTAGATACCCTCTCTCCTTCAGCAGTTGTATCTGCCTTAATAACATCAAATAGGTTATTTGTAAAAGGTCCCGGTTTCGAGCTATCGTACCATTCCACTAAGAGAGTATCTCCAGCGGTTTGTGCAGTTACATTTGTGTTGTTAAACACAAGTGCAATACAAGTAAAGACAGCAATAGTAGCCATTTTGTAAACTTGCTTCATGTTTTCTCCTTTAATTGAGATTTTGGTTTTGATTAGGTTTTAAGTTCTTTTTAAAATTTATAACGAAACCCTACATCCATAGTAAATCCATAGTATTGTAGATTTGTTGGATACCTAAATCGGGGAGATTGATAGTTTTCATCTCCAGCTGTATTTAGATTGTTTAAGTTCGCATAAACTTGAAAGTTGTGCGGCAGTTGCTGCTTTATAGACATATCCACTCTGAAGTACTCTTCTTTATACAGATCATCATAGGATCCTAGAAGTGATCCTTTGTTTATCACTGAGCCGAGCTGATAGAAAAACGAGAGCCTAGTAGAGAAACCTTTATAATCATACCCTATAGATATATTTAAAATATCGTTTGGCTGATCAGGTAAATTTTGAGTAACAGAAGTATCAATCAGAACTTCTTCAAAAAATGGTGGCGTTCTAGGTGCTGGAACAATTGGTATTTGTACATATCTAAATGCTGGTACTTTTGTCTCAGAAGTGATATGTGTATAGTTCACATTAAGTACTAAACCCTTAAATACAGATGGTAAGTACCAGAAATTTGTTTGCCAGTCTAACTCATAACCTTGTATTGTTGCCTTAAAAGGATTATTGATAACTGTGTTGACTCTTATTGCATTTCCACCAGCTTCTGCTATTTCAAGATCTGGAAGAATTTGTTGACCTTCAATATCATTAAATGAGATTCCCCAGATTAAATCTTCAATCTCTTTATAGAATAATGAAGCTGTAAAAAAGCCAAGTTTATTCCGATATACTGATAAAGAAGCATCATAGTTAACAGATTTTGATGACTTTAAGTCTTTGTTTGGCGCATTTGCAAATCCACCGATTGCACTAAAGTATGTGATAGGAGCAAACTGTCTAAAATCTGGTCGTGAAATACTTTGCGTATAAGCTAGTCTCAAGTTAATCCAATCGTTTGGCTTTACTTGAAGGTGGATCATTGGTAGTAGGAAACTATTATCCCTAGTTGTAGTTGTATCCCTAAATGAAACACCATCCAGTGGTATTCCTGCAGCTGGTTCTAATGCTGTTGAGTACTTTGCGCTATAATCTGTAGCTTCAGATTCCCACCTAACACCTGGTAGAAAAGTAATATGCTCACCAAGATCAAATTCCGTCATTAAATACAAAGCTCCAAAATCTTCTGTCCCCTCATAGTCTCTACCCAAAGATCCACTTCTGGAGTATGCCATATAGTTTCCTTCTATCGCAATATCAGCTAATTGAACCATAAGAGCAGGATCAATTGAATACCCAAGTGGATAATCTCCAGATAAAAAATTACTACTTGAGTAATCACTTTGAAATGCAGACAGTGGAAATCTATTAATTGGGTTGAGGTTTAGTTCTGGCAAAGCCACTGCAACCGCTTCTCTATATGATCTTCCTCCTCCATAATAAGCCCCTACTGATCTTGAATTCTGATCATTAGATCTTTCAATACCTCGGTATTTGGCTCCAGTTTTTACATAGCCTCTAACCAAGTTTCCAATCTCGAAAGGAATTCTAACATTTAGCTGTACACTTTGTTCAGCTTCTTCTGTTTTCCTATCACTCTGTTGAATAGTTAATAAACCCGTTTGTTCTAAATCGTTTAAGAATAGATCCGGAAATTCTTGAGGTGTTAAACTGAACGGATCATTTGAGATTGTAACCGCTGATTCTTCCATAAAGTCAGAGTAGTAGTTATCTGGACTCTCACTCAATGAACCAGTTTGAGAAACTAAAGCGTCATAACTAATCCAACCAAAATCTTGTTCTATTGCAATACTATTAGCTGTAATCTTTGTCTCATTATATCCATTATTGAGGCTGTATTTATGAATGGCTCTTCGATAGTCAAGTTCATTTCCTCTATTAAAACTATCATTGGTTAATTGATTTAAAATAGAATTGTATACAATCTTTCCTTTAGGAATTATGTAATCAACAATCAAACTACCTCCAATTCTACTACGAGATAAGGAGTTCTCATTCAAGTTTAACACTTCTGGAAAAATATCTCTTTCAGTACCATTTCCACTTGGTGTATCACCATAATTTCCACTTAAAAAATCAGCACTTCTATCGTAGGAGTCTGTATTAAGATTTGCAATTACGCCTAATTTATTATCAAAAAATCTATTCCCGACCGAACCAACAAACTTGTAGTTGTTAGTTGTATTCTGAAGAGCTGTATACCCGCCCTGGAGCTGAAAATCACCCGCCCAACCTGGTGATGCAGTTCTTATTTTCAAATCAATTGTACCTCCAATAGCATCCGCATCTTTATCTGCAGTTAATGCTTTGGTAACTTCAATACCATCTAGCATGTTACTAGAAATCAATGATAAATCTACACTTCTATTATCAGTATCTGATGATGGAACTCTCACACCATTTATGGTAACGGTATTATATTTAGGAGATAGTCCTCTTATAACTACTTTATTAGCTTCACCACCAGACCTTTGAAGAGAAATACCTGGCATCCTACCAATAGATTCAGCTGCGTTAACATCGGGTAATTCTTCAATTCTATCTTTTGATACTACATTTGATATCGTGTTAGAAGATAGCTGCTGATTAATTGCCGCTACCTGTCCTCTCGCTTGTGCAGTTATAATAACTTCTTCACCTTGTACACCTTGAGGTTCCAAGACAAAATTAACCTCAATATTCTCCCCATCAATTACTTCAATTGGGATTTCTTTGGTTTGAAAACCTAAATATGTTACTACTAATATTTGTGGTCCAGCATCAACATTTCGAATATTGAATTTCCCTTCAATATCAACTGATGCTCCTTTAAGTGTACCCTTAATTACTACATTTGCTCCAATTAGTTCATCACCAGTATTTGCTTCTTTAACTGTTCCTGATACTGTTCCTGATTTTTTCAAATCTAAGAGAAGCGCTTCCACGCTGTGAGTAGAAAAAACAAAGATTTCTGAACTACGTGCCAGGGATGAACTTACAAAAAGTAATATTGCAACAAGAGTAAGTGTATGACTGATTCTTTTGAACATGTTTATTGAATTACTTATGAGAGTACTTTCCAATCAAGTGTCCTCAATTTGAATGCTAAATTTATCATGCATTTTACGCAATTTCTAATTAGTCAATCAAATTGATTAATTACAGATTACTCAATTCATTTGATTAATGCAATACTTATTCATGAAACCGCTTCCCAAATCAGTAATAGTTTAGTTTAATGAAGAATAGAACATGTTTTTTCTGAATTTCTAATATTTTGATAATATTTATTTCGCAATTCCTTTGGGATAGATAGATATTAATCTTTAATTACTAAATTGTTTGGAATAAAATTTCACAATGCTTACTGGTACAAATCTTACTTATACAAAAGCTTACAATTTTAGAATTGTTTTTGAAACCATTCGACTTCATGGTCCAATTTCAAGAGCTGATGTTGCACGAAGAACCAGCCTCACAGCTCAAACTGTTTCAAACATCGTTAATCGATTACTAGAGCAAAATTTTGTTCAAGAGGGAAAGAAGTTTCAGAAAAAAAGAGGGGCACCTTCTACTACTCTTGAGGTAAATTCGGAAGGTGCATATTCGGTAGGGTTAGATTTCAACAGAGATCATTTAACTGCCATTCTAGTTGATTTAGCAGGATCTGTTAAAACAAAAATATTTTATGAGATTGATACTCCATCTCCAGAAGAAGCCATTAAGCTTATGGTCTCAACTATTAGAGAAATCACTCAATGGCCTGGTGTTCAAGGTTCTCATTTCTGTGGTGTTGGTATCGGACTACCTGGACCTCTAGAAATAAATAAGAATAATGAAGTTAGTAACACAATTAATCCAAAAGCTTTCCCAAATTGGAATGATGTTCCAATTGGGAAAATGTTAAAGGAGCATATTAGTTCACCAATTTTTATTGAGAATAACGCTTCAGCAGCTACCATTGGAGAACGTTGGTATGGTGCGGGAAAAAATCTTTCCAACTTTTTATATGCTTTCTTTGGTGCTGGTTTAGGTGGTGGATTAGTACTAAATGGGATTCCATTTGAAGGTGAAAATAGAAATGCTGGTGAGTTTGGGTATTTCCCTTTTATTGGAGAAATAAGTCCTTTAAGTGATTCTGAACAACCTCATATTGGTGAACATTTTAACTTAAAAAAGTTATACGATTGGCTTAGTAAATCTGACATTTATGTCAGTAGACCAGAAGACCTAGAGCAACTTTTTGTTGATAATAATGCTGTTTTCTTATATTGGCTTAATCTGGCTAAAAAATATCTAGCATCCGTATTTATAATTGCTGAATATATGATTGATATCGAGGTAATAATTTTAGGTGGCCGATTACCTCATATAATAATCGAGGACATTGCATTATCATTGCCTGAACTTATGTCTTCACTGAGGAATGACCATAAAGCACCATCTCCTATTTTCAAATGTGGAACTGCAGGTGTTGATGCCGCTGCATTGGGAGCTGCTACTCTACCTATTTTTGACCTTTTTGCCGCACAATCTGATGTATTAATTAAGAATAGCTCAACACAGTAAACATATTTAGCTAGTCTACCATAGTATCTTTTGGTATTAACACCTCACCAAACGAAATATCCTGACCTGCTAATACAAAAACTGTTGTGGGCATATCTTCGCTTTGCAAAAGCATATTCTCATAATATTTGGTGAAATCTTTTCCGGGATTGGCCATACCTAATAAGATAAGATCTGCATCTTTTGAACTCTGTTTGAATATCTCTGGAAATGGACGACCATTTGATATGATAATGTCTATTTCGGCATCAAAACGAATTTGATTAACTATCGCTAACATATTATTTCGAATCTCGTCTACGGCATCTTCTAATTCAACTATAATCTTTAAATGCACATCTGCATTTTTCCAAGAAATACTGTTCTGGAGCATATAAACCAAAATCATCATGAGCCCGCCATTACCCTTGAATCCACCCCACCATAAATCGATTTTTCTTCTTTTTGATGAAACTGGTACTCCATCATTAAAATCTTCCTCTCCACCATGAATCAGAATCACATTCCTTTTCATATTATAGAAGCTTCGAATCATATTACAATAGTCTTCACGAATATCAGGATTTTCACTCCCACCTAGTACAATAGTATTTGGCACTAACTTACCAAGCCCATAGGCTTCAACTAATCTAACTGAACCAATAAATGGATTATCTGAGGAAACAACTTTTACAAGTGCTTCAACTGCTCTTTTCTTTAGAAAATTGCCTAAATCGTACTCCATTCTTTCGAGTCGCTGATGTTCAATATGCTCGCTTTTCAAAACCGTAGCAACTACAAGAATTCCTCTATTGTGCGTTAGCGAGTTGGCAAAATCGATTAGGTGCCATCTTTTCTTTGGTGAACCTGACAATACCAAAGGTCTTGGTCTCCAGGTTTTTGGTTCAAAATCATCGTTAACTTTTAGAAGAGCTTCTCGAATTACTGCCATCAGTAACCCGTTTTTTACATTCCCCCAAACGGAAGTTAGTTCTCTTCGCTCCAACCAAAAGAAAATCACACCAACAAATATGAGTGCTATTAATGTCGCCGTTAGGTTTATGAGAAACATTACTGAAAAACATCCGAGTGCACCTATTATCGAAATGCTCCAATGAACTTTAAAAGTTGGTCTATAAGATGGACTATCCAGAAGCTTTTCAATTCCTGCTGCTAAATTTATAACACCATAAGTTGTAAGAAAGAACATGGAAAGGATGGGCGCAATTAAGTTTAAATCACCAAACCAAACAGCAATAAGTGCAACTGCCATTGTAAATATTGTTCCAAGTCTAGGCTCTTCATCTTCCCCACTTCCTTTTCCTAACCAAGAAAGCCAATTAGGTAATATCTTGTCTTTAGCTAGAGCTTGAAGAACTCTAGGACCACCCAAAATACTTCCAACTGCACTTGAAAGAGTCGCTCCCCAAACACCAAGCAGAATTGCGTCTCCCCAAAATGCCATTTTCCTCATTATCAGTGGATCTGATATTAATTCATAAGGAGTTGCTCTTAGGGCAAGAATAATTACCAATCCTATATAAATCACATAACCAGTTCCAATAGCAGCAAAAGTCCCAATTGGTATCGACTTGGTTGGATCTTTTAAGTCACCAGACATATTTACACCAGCCATAATACCCGTAACAGCAGGAAAAAATACAGCAAAGACTACCCAAAATGATTCTTTATTTGAGGTAACACTAGATGCAATTTCAGATGTAACTGAGGTTTCAATAGGATTTCCAAAAACTAAGGAGATTAGTGAAACTACGATAGCTACCATTATAAAATATTGAGCTCTAATCGCAGCTTTTGCTGATACTAATGCTAATGCCGTAACTCCAATGGTCGTTATTACCCCCACCCATTGGATGCTTAAATTCGGAAAAACACCAACCACACTTTCTGCAAAACCAACAACATACAGCGCTACCGATAGTGCCAAAGCAATATAAAGAGGAATCCCAATAGCACCCCCAGATTCAATCCCCAAAGAACGGCTTATCATATAATAAGCTCCACCAATCCTTACTCGCTGATCGGTTGCAATAGCTGCTACAGAAAGGCTGGTTAAAAATGTTATGGATGTGGCAAGAGTAACGATAATGAGACTACCAATGAGACCAACATTTCCTACTACCCAACCAAACCTCAAGTACATGATTACACCAAGAATGGTAAGAATTGAAGGTGTATAAACCCCTCCAAATGTACCCAAGCCACCTTCTTTAGCTTCTACCGTATGTTCAATCTTAGCTGATGAACTTTTTTTCAAATCTATCCTTCATTTTTTTGATAAGAAACAATGATACTAAGGCTACCAATTAGCAACAACTACTATTGTCAAAATACCATGTTATGAGAAAATTTATCTCGGAATATTATCTACTTTTAAAGTAGCTTAATAGGTTAATTACATGATTTAAAATCACCTATGCGCTATACTATAAATTCTATTGCAAGTTCATCCTTATTCTTTGTTTCAATTCTATTATTTGGGATGCAAACACTAGCCCAAACTGTAACTGTTGGAAAAGGTAGTTACTCAACAACTCTTCCATCTGGAGAAATTGGCCCACAAAACTTTGCTGGTCAAAATGTTCTACCAAAAATTTCTGATTCATTTGATCAAAGGGTACAAACAAATGATTTTTGGAGCAGTTTAATCTATCCTTTCTTTAGTAATCAATATTCAGGAAAACTAATTGCACATCCATTATCAATGGAAGCAAAAAGTTCAGGTTTGGAACTTGGATATACTTCTCAACATGTTTTTGCAACTGCAGCACCTGGAACTGACTTTCTTTTTCCATATGTAGCACAAATGACAGTAGGTGTATCTGGCTTAAATTCATCAAACACAGAAACATTCAGATACGATGACTGGACAGTAACGGCAGAATGGTTGGATGGTGATAAATCATTATATGCGACATTAGGTCATGGCTTACCTTTCGTTTATTTCGAAATTAAAGGTGGTGATGCAGCCATCAACTTCAATGGTAACCCAACTGTATGGTCTAATGAAAACGGAGTTTTAGGAGTTTCAGTTGATGGTAGGCACTATGGTATTTTTGCACCAAGTGGTTCAAACTGGACTACAGGAAGTACCTATACTTCAGATTTAAATGGTAAAGATTATTTATCAGTTGCTCTGCTTCCTGATAATTCACAAGCGACATTAAACGAATTTAAATCTCATGCTTATGCATTTATAACTAATAGTATCATTGATTGGGAATATGATGAATCAACTTCCACACTAACTTCTACCTATAATTACGAAACTACACTAAAGGATTCGGCAGAAGGCAATGTTAATGAGACTATATCTGCACTTTATCGGCATCAATGGATGTACGTTAATGAAACACTTACTGATCATACGTACGTTTCTCCAAGAGGGGAAATGAAAGTAATTACTGGTAATTCATTTTCGACTACATTGAAATTCCAAGGTGTTCTACCGGCATTACCAAATCAAGGTGATTATAATCCAGACCTTTTAAAAAGTTTAGTATCTGAAATAGGAAATGAGACATTAGATGTTGGACCTACTTATGAAAATGGTAAAGCAATGGCTCGATTTGCAAACCTCGTTCATATAGCTGATCAAATGGGTCTTACCACTGAGCGAGATTATTTTCTTACCGCATTAAAAACTCGTCTTGAAGATTGGTTTACAGTTGGTGGAGAGCAAGAGTATTCTTATAACGCAAATTGGGATGTTTTGACAGGTTACCCATCTGGTTTTGGTGCAGATAATCAAATCAATGATCATCATTTTCATGCAAGCTATGCAATCGCAAGTGCAGCAACTATTGCTCAATATGATCCAACATGGGCAACACAGGAAAACTGGGGAGGTATGGTAAACATGCTTATCCGTGATGCTAATAATTGGGACCGAAATGATCCTTTATTTCCATTTTTAAGATCTTATGATATTTATGCTGGTCATTCTTGGGCGGCTGGTCATGGCGATTTCGCTGAAGGAAATAATCAGGAATCTAGTTCTGAATCCATGAATTTTGCTTCCGCTGTAGTTCTTTGGGGTGAAGTTACCGGACAAACAGAAGTTCGTGATATGGGGATTTTCCTATATGCAACAGAAACAACAGCTGTAGAACAGTATTGGTTTGATGTTGATGATGTAGTATTCCCTGATGATTATCCACATGAAGTTATTGCAATGGTCTGGGGATCTAAAGGGGTTCATGCAACTTGGTTCGGTGGAGATCCTGAATTTGTACATGGAATTAATCTTCTTCCAATCACAAGCGGGTCACTTTACCTCGGTAGACATCCTGATCATGTTATTGAGAATTATTATGAAGTTGTAGATGAACGAAGTGGTCAACCAAATGTATGGAAAGATATTTTTTGGCAATATTTAGCCCTATCAGATGCAAATCAGGCACTAACTTATTACCTAGCAGATCCGAATTATGAAGCATTTGATGGCGAATCGAAAGCTCATACAATGCATTGGTTATACAATATGAAGAGAATGGGTCAAGTGGATACAACCATAACTGCTGACATCCCTACATATGCTATTTTCAAAAAAGGAAATGATAATACTTACATAGCATATAATGCCAAGACTACAGATAGATTGGTTTCATTTTCTGACGGATATTCAATGACTGTTCCCGCTGGTACAATGCTCACAGAAACTACAGAGCAAAATAATCCCAATGCGCCAGTTGTACTATTAACTGCGAACAAAACGAGTGGAAAATCACCACTTACAATTGAGTTCGATGCAAGTAATAGCTTCGATCGAAATGAGTTGGATCTAACTTTTGATTGGGATTTTGCAGGTCAAGGTATTAGCTCAGCTCAAGATACCTCATTCACTTTCACTGAAGTTGGTGGATATACAATCCGATTAACCGTATCCAATACTGATGGATTAATCTCAAAAGACAGCGTACAAGTTGAAGTTCTTCCAAATGGCACACCTTTTGGTGGCACACCTATTACTGTTCCAGGAACTATTCAAGCTAGAAATTTTGATGAAGGTGGCGAAGGTGTTGCTTATCATGATGTAGATGCTACAAATGTAGGCTTGCTATATAGACCTGATGAAGGTGTCGATCTTAGTGGAGATGGCGGAACAACACACGTATACTGGATTGTTGCTAGTGAATGGATTGAATATACTTTTGAAGTGGAAGAAGAAGGTGATTATATTTTCAAACCTAATTTCGCTACGGTTCCTGGTTTCGGGAATTTCACTTTATATATCGATAATGTTGATATAAGCGGTAAAAAAGCAGTAACTGGGACAGGTAGTTTTATCAATTTCCAACCTTTCGAAGTTGATCCTGTATACTTAGAAGCAGGAACTCACATTATGCGCTTTGAATTTGATACCGACTTTGGTTCAGAGAAAAATAATTGGCTCTTTAGTTTTAGCAATGTTGTTGTTGAAAAATCTAACGAAGTTTCCTCTGAGCTTGAATCAAATTTACCTTCTGAATTCAGTTTAGGTCAAAACTACCCAAATCCATTTAATCCGAGTACTCAGATTAATTTTAGTATCCCTTCATCAGGTGATGTAAAACTCCAAGTCTTTAATATGCTTGGTCAAAAAGTAGGTGTACTTCTTGACGGTGTTAAAACAAAAGGACGCTACTCAGTTACTTTTGATGCATCTGGTTTATCTAGTGGAGTCTATTTTTACCAACTAGAATTCGATGGAAAAGTACTTTCAAACAAAATGTTGCTGATGAAGTAGGTTTAAAACCTGCTTTATCTACTTAATGTTGAAATTATTTCTAAAGAAAAAACCTTAATTAATACTTTATATGAGAACAAAATATCGTTCTTACAATTTTATCAACCTATTATTTCGAAATGTATGCTACGTAAAATTTCACTCTTACTATTCTCGATAATTCTAATTCCTAGCCTTTCATTAGCACAATCGTTTAAGGTGCTGGTTTTTTCAAAAACTGAGGGATTTAGACATAGCTCAATACCAAATGGAATTGCAGCTATTCAACAACTTGGTTTAGATAATGACTTTGAAGTTGATGCTACAGAAAATGCTTCAATGTTCACGTTAGAAAATCTACTTCAATATGATGCAGTAATCTTTTTAAGTACCACAGGTGATGTACTTAACTCTGATCAACAAGCAGAATTTGAAGAATATATAAGCCGAGGAAAAGGCTATATGGGAATCCACGCGGCATCAGATACAGAGTATAATTGGGAATGGTATGGTGGATTAGTTGGTGCATACTTCGAAAGTCATCCTCCTGGAACACCAACAGCTACTATTGAAGTAGCTGATAAAGTTCACCCTTCTACTTCTTTTTTGCCAGATTATTGGGTTCGAACAGATGAGTGGTATAATTACCAAGAGAATCCAAGAGGTGATGTTCATGTGCTAATGACGCTTGATGAATCTACTTATACTGGTGGAAATATGGGTTATGATCACCCAATTGCTTGGCTCCATGATTACGGCGGAGGACGCTCTTGGTATACTGGTGGTGGCCATACTGAGGCAAGCTATTCAGAGCCTAATTTTGTCAACCATATTCTTGGTGGAATTCTATATGCAAGTGGTGAAGTACAAGGACAATATGTTGGTACAGATGATGAAAAATTTCAAGTTACCGTAGTTGATAATAATCCTGTAAACCCAATTTCATTAGCAGTACTTCCGAATTTGGATGTTATGTATATAGAACGTGGTGGAACTATCAAGCTAAAAAATAACGCAACAGGCGTTATTGAAATAGCTGGTACTATTGATGTATTTGATGGTTTTGAAGATGGCTTAATTGGTATTGTTTTAGATCCAAATTTTGAAACTAATTCATGGATTTATTTCTTCTATTCACCATCTTCAGAAAACGAACAAAGGGTTTCTCGATTCGATTTTGTAGATAATGAAATTGTCCCTTCATCCGAGAAAATATTACTTGAGATTCCAACTCAACGAAGTGAATGCTGCCATTCAGGTGGAGACATGGAATTTGATAATCATGGACATCTTTTTATTGCAACAGGTGATAATTCAAATCCATTTGCTGATGGTTGGGCACCAATTGATGAACGTCCAGGTAGACAGCCATGGGATGCACAACGTACTTCAGCAAATACTCAAGATTTAAGAGGAAAGATTCTTCGTATTAAGCCAGAAGATGATGGGACTTATACTATCCCAGATGGAAACTTATTTGCAAGCTCAGCAGATGGTAAAGAAGAAATTTATGTAATGGGAACTCGAAACCCATATCGTATGGCTATTAGCCAGCAAACTGGGGAACTAGTTTGGGGTGAAGTTGGTCCAGATTCAAGAGAAAATAGTCCAACAAGAGGACCTGTAGGTTATGATGAGTTTAACCGTACTAAAACGGGTGGGAATTTTGGATGGCCATACTGTATCGCAAATAATATTCCTTATGCAGATTTTAATTATGCGACTGGTGTCTCTGGCAGCAACTTTAATTGTAGTGCTCCAATCAATGAGTCGGCAAATAATACAGGAGCTGTGAATCTTCCCGCTGCTCAACCAGCCTGGTTATACTATACCTACGGGTTTACACCAGAGCGACCTGAGTTTGAGGAAGGAAACAGAACAGCAATTGCGGGCGGGTTTTTTGAATTCGATCCTCTAAATACTGAAACCGGAGGCTTCCCTCAATATTATGACAGTACTTTATTCATTTTAGAATGGACAAGAAACTGGATTAAAGAAGTTCGCTATGACAAAGACGGTAATCTTCTTCAAATTAATCCTTTCCTTGATGATCTAGTTTTAAACCGACCTATCGATATGCAATTTGGTCCAGATGGAGCAATGTACGTAATTGAATGGGGAACTGGATTTGGAGGCGGGAATGCAGACGCTCGCATCATTAAAATTGATTATGTGGAGAACTTAGGAAACCGAGCTCCACAAGCATTCCTTCAAGCTTCAAAAACAAGTGGTTCAATCCCTCTTGAAGTAGATTTCTCAGCTGAACTTTCTAGTGACCCTGATGCCGATTTCCTGAGTTTCTCATGGGACTTTGATGGTGATGATGTAGAAGATGATAGTACGGCTTCACCTAGTTATACATTTACAGAAGCTGGCTCATATCTGGTAACAGTAATTGTTAGCGATCCTGATGGCGCTACTTCAGTAGATCAGATTCAAATTGTTGCAGGGAATACTGCACCAGTTGTAACCATCGAATACCCTGTTAATGGCGGATTCTATATTGAAGGTGATGCTATTGAATACAAAGTTTCAGTAAGTGATGAAGAACAAGGATCAATTGGAAACGGGATAGAATGCTCTGCAATAGAAACCGAACCTTCTATTGGTCATGATGATCATTCACATGGTGCTGGACCAAGTAACGGATGTGAAGGAGAATTCTTAACTGTAAGTCATGGCGATGGCCCAGATAATGTTTTTTATGTATTCAATGCCTCCTTTGAAGATAATGGTGGTGGAGCAAGTACCCCAATTATAGGAAGTGCTCTTACTGTACTTCAACCTAAACTTAAGCAAGCTGAACATGCTTTAGAGTTGTTTGATGTTCAACTTGAAGCTACCGGTGACTTCTTAGGAGGTGGACAAAATGTAGGTTTTGTAAACAATGGTTCCGCCTTGAAGTTCGGACCTATGAATTTCGAAAATATTGAATATTTAACTGTCCGCTATGCATCGGCTGGAAGTCCAGCAAAAGTTGATGTCAGAATAGATGATATTAACGGCCCTATTATTGCTAGTTTAGAGACAATAGTAACTGGTGGATGGCAATCTTATGATTATTTTACAACTGAGATTGATAATCCTGGTGGAACACATGATGTTTATTTCGTATTTACGAATGCTACTAACCCCAATGGAATCGGAAACTTCAATTGGTTTGAATTTCATGGACAAGGTGTCGCCAAAACGAATTCTGATTCGTTAAAAGGATTAACAGCAACATATTTTTCGAATAACGATTTCACTGGTGATAAAGTAATTCGTAAAGAACCAATGGTTGCCTGGGATTACGGTATTGGAACTCCAGTAAGTGGCATTTCTAGAAACGATTTCAGTGTACGTTGGGAAGGTGAAGTAGAAAGTCCAACAACTGGTAATTATCGATTCTCCACTAGTACTGTAAATGGAAGTGCTAAAGTATTTATTGACGGTGTTCAGGTAACTTCGGGAACACAAGTTGCAATGACACAAGGTGTTAAAAAAGAAATCACTGTTGAGTATATACATACTACAGGAGAAGCGGGAATGAGGCTTAGTTGGAGTGGTCCTAACCCAACAAATGTAATTCATTATAATTACCTCACTCCAGACATTGAAGCTCTTTCAGTCTCAAACGAGATTTCAGAAATAGAAACTGAGATACCTATCGAGCTTAAATTAAGCCAAAACTATCCGAACCCATTTAACCCAACTACTCAAATTGAGTTTAGTTTACCAGAAAATGGGAATGTTCAGCTTAGAATATTCAATGTTGTTGGTCAAACTGTTCAAGTACTGGTTGATGAAGTACGAAGTCAAGGAAATCACTCCGTTACCTTTGATGCTTCCGGTTTATCAAGTGGCGTTTATTTCTACCAGCTAGAATTTGAAGGCACAATCATTTCTAATAAGATGCTGTTGATGAAATAACACAGTAATAAATTCAATTAAAAAAGCCTTTCAAGATTATCTTAGAAGGCTTTTTTTGTTTAACACAGTTTCAAACTAAATAGAATCACCATCCAACGATTTCAAACCCTTTAGTTTAACCAAGCAATGGCACCATTAAGTACTGATGCAAAGCTCACCCATAAGATATACGGTACTTGTATCCAACCAGCTATTGGCTTAATTCTATAGAAGAGGTTTGTGAAATAGAGAATGGAAATAAAAAGAATAATGATTTCAAAAAAAGCCCACATTGGCTGTTGTAATCCAAAAAATATTAATGACCAAGCTCCATTTAATAAAAGATGAATCCCAAATACTGAAAGTGCTGTCTTTACTCTTTTCTGATCAGTTCCTTGATTCCAAATAACCCCAGCCGAAACTCCCATTAGAGTATAAAGTACTGTCCACACTGGACCAAATATCCAACCTGGCGGATTGAAAATCGGTTTGTTAATTCCGACGTACCAAGAATTAATTGAACCAGAAGTAGCAAATCCTGAGAGCCCACCTATTGTCAAGCAGATAATAACAGATATAGTAATCTTTAGAGCGAGAGAGTTTTTCATAATGCCTTAAACTAATTCATTCTAAAGTTGATTCCATAAAAAAAGTCTTCCAAGATAATCTTGAAAGACTTTTAGTGAAGAGCTAAGTGGGCCCGGAGGGACTTGAACCCCCGACCAATCGATTATGAGTCGACTGCTCTAACCAACTGAGCTACGGGCCCGAAATTCGAATCGTGTTATAACTTTCGAAAGGGTGCAAAGTTAAGACCTTTGCTAACTATTTGAAAACTTTTTCTGTGATAAAATCTTTTACTTTATGATCTCATTTCTTAGTTAAAATATGCTCCTATATATCATTTACCGAAAATTTGTAAATATGTTTTTCTTTTATAGATTCTTAAAATTAAAATTTTCGGGTATGGGGTATGGTTAGAGGTACACTTATAGTAGTATTATTGAACTTATTTTATGTTTTAAGCTACGGCCAAAGCGTACCTCCTGCAGCTTCATTTTGGGAGCAGTATTTAGTAAAAACTCTTGACGGTTCAAATGAAATTATTAGCGATGAAGTTTTTTGGTCATTCGAATCTAAGGAAGGGTTTATTTGGATAGCTGGATCAGGTGGTCTTACACGGTTTGATGGAATATCTTCAAAGCATTTCAATAGCAATAATTTTAAAGAACTAGATTCCAGTATATTTTATGAGGTACAGGAAGACAGTAAGGAAAACCTTTGGATTCCAAGCATTGGCGGTGGTATTCTAAGATTCTCTGAAGACTCATCAAACGTAATTACAGAGAGTGATGGCCTTTCATCTAATATTGTTAAAACACTAGCTATCACCTCTGGTGATACAGTTTGGGTAGGCACTTATGGAGCAGGATTAAACGCTATTTATCAAGATTCAGTAATTGCCTCTTATACTGTCAATGATGGCATGGTTGGCGACGTAATTTGGAGATTAATGCTCGATTCTAACAATCGATTATGGATTGGAACAAAAAACGGCCTAAGCATATTTGACGGAAATACATTCCAAAACTTTACTACAGAAACAGGTCTACCAAACAATGCTGTTCAAGGTATCACCGAAATGAATAATGGCGATGTCTGGATTGGTACTGATGGTGGCGGTATAGTAGTTTTTAAGGATTACAATCCTACTGCATACATCTCTAAGAATGATGGACTAAGTAACGACTTTCCACAATTTTTCGCTCAAAATCCTGATGACGGTTCTATTTGGATTGCTACGCATGGAGGTGGATTAGATCGCTACCATAATGGTGAAATTCTAAATTTTAATAAAGAACATGGTTTAGTTAGTGACTTCCTTACTCACATCTTGTTCAGTACAAATGGTTTAATATGGGTTTCATCAGAAGATGGATTAAGTCAGTTTCGTACCCGAAAGGTCCGAACCCTCACACAAAAACACGGTCTGTCTCTTGATCATGTGCCTGTTTTAATGACTGCCCAAGATGGCACTTTATGGTTTGGTACAGATGGAAAAGGGTATAACTCTTATAAAGATGGAAAGTGGACCTATTTCGATGTAGATGCTACAAATACTATCGGATATGCTAATTCTGTTGCTGAAAATAAAACGGGTGATATATGGTTTTCAACCCAAGGAAATGGAATTTTCAGAATTAAAGATGGTAGAATTGATCAAAAGACATCAACGGAACAAGGATTATCTGATCCTACAGTAAGAGCTCTAGTTTTTGATAAACAGGAGAACCTCTGGGCAGGTACTAACAATGGATTAAATAGACTAACACCTTCAGGTGAAATCACAACTTATAATACAAATGAAGGCCTTCCAAATAGCTTCATTATTACTCTTTTAAATAGTACTGATGATAAATTATTGATTGGTACTTTTGGTGGAGGCTTAGCAATTTTTGATGATAACACTTTTTCAGTGATAGATACTACTAATGGACTATCTGGCAATAAAGTAATTTCCTTATTCCAAGATAGTGATGAAACCATCTGGATTGGTACTTCAAACTCGGGACTGAATTCATATAGAAATGGAGAGATTAATAGCTACTCAACAGATGATGGATTATTCAGCAATTCGATTTCTTCTATTATTGAAGATGATTATGGAAACCTTTGGTTTGGTAGCGGTAATGGTATTTTTACTGTCGCCAAAAGTGATTTCAGTAAATTTGACTCTAATGAACTAAAAATACTTAGGTCAACAAATTACACTATTGAAGATGGGCTTAGTGCTATTCAGCTAGAATCTGCTAATAATAGAACTATAACTAAAGCGACTGATGGATCAATTCTATTTGCTTCCACAGCTGGTGTTGAAGTTATCCACCCCTCTATTTTATCATATAAAGCACAGGAAGCTAAAACCTATATAAACCAATTAATTGTTAATGATATAAACCAAGATTTTGAAGAGAATCTGATAATAAATGCAGGTAGTAATAAACTAGAAATTCAATATTCTGCATTTAGTTTTTATGCCCCAGGGAAAACCAAATTCCGTTTTAAAATGGATGGGATAGAAGATGAATGGAATTTGGTTGACAAAAGAAATATAGCTTACTATGATTATCTTCCTGATGGTGAATATACATTCCTTGTTTCTGCCACAAATGAAAAAGAAGTTTGGTCAAGTCCCGCATCCCTATCAATAATAGTTTTGCCGCCTTTTTATAAAACCTGGTGGTTTAGATCAATTGCTGTTCTAAGTTTTGCATTCCTAATTTCTGGTGTTGTACGGATTCAGTCTAATATTAAAGTTCGAAAGCTGAATAGAGAATTAGCTATGCAGCATAAGGTTCAAAAAGAAAGGGAGCGTATATCTAGAGACTTACATGATAATGTAGGATCCCAAATAACCAATCTTATTACAGGTATTGAGATAAGTAATCTGCATATCAAAAAAAATGAACCTGACAAAGCCATAGACCTATTAAAGAATCTTGATATTAGTGCTCGCGGTGCTATGACAGAACTGCGTGAATCAATTTGGCTTTTGGATCAAGATTCGGTTTCTCTCAAAGAATTTAAATCTCATTTTAAGGCATATGCAAAAAAGAATGAATACGCACTAAATGGGCTTGAAATAATATTTGAGATAGAATCCGAAACGGCAATAGGTCTAAATCCAACACAATCTCTTCACCTTTTAAGGATATTACAAGAAGCATTAAATAACTGTCGTAAATATGCAGAAGCTAGTGTATTCAAGATTCGCATTAATCAAAGGTCTGATATTTTAGATATTGAAATTTCTGATAATGGTAAGGGAATGGATTCAGAAGAAAGTTCAATTTCTGGTAATGGGCTTAAAAACATGAAACTCAGAAGTCAGGAATTAAATGGCTTTTTTAAGATTAAAAGTGAACCTGAGATTGGTACGACTATTCATCTTTCATTTAACGTAATACCCTGATTCGGGGATGTTCACTTTTCAAAAATATCCTTTTATTAAAATATGAACATTAAAATTGGCATAGTTGACGATCAACACCAAATCCGTGAAAATCTGGCTAAAAGGTTTTCATTTTTTGATGAGATAAGCTTGGTAATGCTTGCAACAAATGGAATTGAGGCTATCAAATTACTACAGGAAATGGATACCAACCAATTGCCTGATGTATTGCTCATGGACATTGAAATGCCAGAAATGAATGGTATTGAAGCTACCAAAAAGATTAAAGATGCCTACCCTAGTATTGATATTATGATGCAAACTGTATTTGAAGATGAAGAAAATATTTTCAAATCAATTCAGGCAGGTGCATCAGGTTATTTGTTAAAAGATGACCACATCGAAAAGTATGTAGATGCGATTAAAGACATGACAAATGGTGGTGCACCTATTTCTGCTTCTGTCGCGATGAAACTACTTAAATATATGCGTGAAGTTGAAAAATTATCGAATAAAAAACCTATCGAAGATTTTTCTCTTTCATCTAGAGAACTAGAGATTCTTGAAGGCATAGTAGAGGATCTAACTGAATATCAGATAGGTGATAAGCTATTTATTAGCCCACATACAGTACGTACCCATATTAAAAATATATACAAGAAACTGCATGTTCATTCAAGAGCTTCCGCAGTAAAAATCGCTCTTCAAAATCGCTTGATTTAATTTAAGCTCTCTTTTTCTCATTTAATATTACTCACCTCTCACCTTAAACTTGATACATCAAGTAACCTTTATCCATCCATACTTTTATTAATTCTTTTAAAAAAATTTGTTGATTTAGGTGTCTACTCATTATAGTACCTAAATAAAAGAAGACTACTCTATTAAGAGCAGCCTTCATCAGGAGTGCACAAATAAATATGCACGTTGTCGAGGTCATTATTGATACTTTAACTTTAGAATGCGAAACCAACTCTTAGCATAGCTCCAGATGTATCTCCTCCATTCTGTATACCAAGTCCACCAGTTAGAAACTTCCATTGTGCTCGTGCACCAATTTCAAGCCATGTCGGAGAACCTATTACTCCAAGTGAATACACTTCCGAACCTTCGGTTTTATTGTCAGTTTCAATATCTGCAAGACTTAACAGATTATAATTATATGATGCATATGGTGATATTTTTATATCACTTATCTCGAGATTATACCTCAATCGCGCCATAATTGGTGCACCCCAACTTGTTGAGAAATAATCATACTTAGTTCCAATAAATGTGGTTCGCTCGTCTTTATTAAATACTAAATACGCGCTCAGGCCATAGTCAAAGGAAATAGGAAGTTTTGTTAGACTGCTTATGTCTTTAAAGCGAATCCAATCAATACCACCACCAAGAGCATCACCTAAAAAGTAACCATATATATTTCTCTCACCGGTTCCACTTCCATTTTGGAATAAAACTCCAGCTCCGCTAATAATGCTCAAATTATGCGCACCACCACCAGTATGGCTTATAAAATTAATACTTGATCCACCAAAAGCACTTATATCATTTCCATCAGAATCAATGAACCATGAATTTGAAGTAGTTCTAGGAGTGCGGGTTCTAGGTGTTGATGTTGTTGCAACAGTGTTTACTTGAGTATTTGAATTCGCGTTAGAATAGTTGTTGGTATCATAACAAGCTGCACCAGAAGGAACTCCACCAGCAATTGCTGCTCTTCGATATAATTCATAAAGGTTTTCATTTGTTAATGCAGCAGCTTCTTCTTCTGCCTGCTGCTCAAGTACATCACCAGTACCTTCTTGTGCACCGCTACTAAGAACCTTTACCTCTACACGTCGGTTTTCCTGACGTCCTTCAGGATTATCATTGGTCGCTCTTGGTTCAGTTTCACCATATCCTTTAGCCGAAATCCTGTTAGTAGGTATCCCTTTATCAATTACGTAGGATACCACCGCTTGGGCACGATTCTGACTCAAATTCATATTGTTTTCATCTGATCCTACATCATCTGTATGACCGCCAATCTCAATTACTAACGTTGATTTGGACATAATTTCATATAAACGATCCAATTCCTGCTGACTTTCAGACCTTAGGTTATCACTTCCTGTATCGAAGTAAATATTCTCAAGAACAATTCTTGCCCCTTCACTAGCTTCTGTTAAGCGAATATCTTTCTCAACTTCCTGAAATCCAGAATTTCCTTCTAACCAGTTTATTCTTGCTCTTCGAATTGAGGCATTTAGATCTGCTTGAGCTTGATTCATTCTTTTACTTAGATCAGCCAATCGATCGAAATCTGCTTCAAGATTTGATGAACTTCTATTTAACAGCATTTCATACTCATTCGAAAGTGATTCAATTCTATCCAGCGCATTTTGCATTCTCATCCGTTCTACCCCTAACTTTTCCGAGAAAGCAACTGTATCATCTTGTACACTTTTTAGATCTAACATCTCAGTTTGAAATAGAAACCCTTTTTGATTTGCTGTGATTAGATATCTTCTTCCAAATGGTAAAGTGATATAATATTCACCATTTTCTGCATTACTTGTAGAATAGCCCAACTGCTCGCCGGTATCAAAATCACTCCAGTATAAGGTTGATTTAATAGGCTCTTCATCTTGATTTTGAACCGTACCATAAATACTCACAACTGGATTTGGTCTTAACTCAGGAGGTAAAATCATTCTGAACAAATCACTTCCACCAAAACCATCTCCTTCTCCAGTAGTTTCTCTTGTAAAATATAATGTAGAACCAACTGCAGGAACAGAAATATACAAGTCATTCATTACTGTATTTATTTCTTTTCCGAGGTTTACTGGAGTTGTCCAATTACTCCAATCATCTCCAACTCTTTTGGTCATAAAAAGATCGTATCCACCAAATCCTGCATGACTTGTTGAAGAGAAATACAATGTTCTTCCATCAGAACTAATATATGGAGCTCTTTCATCACCATCTTTAACGTTTATCACAGAAGGCAATGGAATTGGTTCTGTCCATTCTCCATTTCTAAGATGTGTAACATAAATATCATACCATTCTACATCAGGATCTTTTCCAGTCATACGATGCTCCTGTGATGTAAAATACATGGTTTTTCCATCTGGTGTAATGGTTGCGTCTACTTCCCAATACTCAGAATTTACACCTCCACCAATATTACATGGTACTGTCCATTGTCCATTTGTTATAGCGCTATAAAATAGATCGCCACCACCAAAAGCACCATCATAATTACCAAATAAGATCATTAAAGAACCATCAGCATTAGTTGCTTCCAGTGCTTCATTTCCAGAACTATTTACTGGACTAGGCATATTTACTGGAGTTTGCCATTCTCCATTTGCTCCACGACTTGAAACCCATACATCTTCATTTCCTTTTCCTCCAGGTCTATCTCCCGAGAAAAAATATAGCTTATTACCATCAGCACTTACCCTAGGAGAACCTTCGTCATATTGCGAATTAACATTAATCCCTAGATTATCAACAAAGAGTTCTCTTTCTTCTGCTCTAAGCAAATTAATTACTTTGTTGATCATTGCTTTATCGGACCTTGAATACTGATCACGATACTTCTCATACATTTCAATTGCTTTATTCCACTCTTTTAAAGCAGTATAACTTTTAGCCGCATCCTGATAGTTTTCCGGATTTGAAGTAGCCAAAGCTACATATTCATTTGCGGCTAGCCGATACTTCCCACTTTCGAAAAGTTCATCGGCATCCTGTGCCTGAGTGTTTATTATTATTCCTATAGAAAGAATTAAAGCAACGACAGCTCTTATCCATTGTGTTTTCATCTGTACTCCTGAATTATACTCGTCTAATTGTTTCCTCGAAAAAAAGCCGAGTGTTATTATTTACAGAAGCAATCTCGATTAAATGAACAGATTATTAAATACCCTATTCGAGGTATTTTTGGATGTACGTTATTTTTATAATAATTCTTTTTTGTATGAATGATTTTTTAACGGTAGGTCTAGTGACCTTCCTATTACATATATATTTCCTTCTTCATCCTTATAACCTACATCACCTGAATCATAAAAATCGTTCTTATACGCCGTTTCAGATTTTATATAAATAGGTTTAGGTGTGTCTCTACTCCCCTCACATACTAACTCAACTCCAGATATAGCTTTACCTTGACATAAGTTTTCCATTTCAAACGGAATTATTGCACTGCTTCTTTTGTGAGATGATATCAATCCACCCGCTTCAGTTTGCCCATACCCTTGATACATAAAACTACAATGGGGAGAAAGTTTTGAGTACTCTTCAAATTTAATTGGATATCCACCATAAGCAATATGACACGCAAACCAATCTTCATCATATAATGCGCGAAGTACAGCTGGTACAGTCAATAAATAATCCGGCTTTATATCTTGTACTGTTTTTAGCCAAAGATCATGGTCTCCTTTTTGTGTTGTAATGAAGAAATAATCGCAGTCCAATTCTTCTGCCATAAGCACCCATGAAAATCCAGCTACATGCCAAGGCATAGCCATCATCAATACTAAATGATGCGTCTCTATATCAAAAGCTTGTGCTGAATATGCTGCATTCTTTTTCAAATTCTCGAAACTATTCCAAATACACTTTGACTTACTCGTTGTTCCACTTGAGAAAAGCCCAATGTATTTACCATTCCGTGGTGGCTCATTAATATCCAGTGATTGCCCTTTCAACTTTGGAGGAATTAATAACTGCGAACTCTGTGCATTCATCACCCTTTGGATGATATCCTTACCAGAACCTTCTAACGATGTAACTTCAAAACTCATGTGGTTTCTAATTCTTTTAAAGATTCAATCCTTTCATCAAAACAATGTAAAAGAAGTGTTAACTTTGAATAGTACTTGCTATCAAATTGTTTACAACTAACTATGCTAACAAAAAGAATCATTCCTTGTCTCGATATTAAAAATGGAAGAACCGTAAAGGGAGTGAATTTTCTAGAACTTCGTGATGCAGGTGATCCTGTTGAATTAGCACAACGTTATTCTGAAGAAGGTGCCGATGAGCTCGTTTTTTTGGATATAACAGCCACACTTGAGAAACGTAAAACACTCGTGGATCTAGTTACTAGAATATCTAAAAAAATAAACATCCCATTCACTGTAGGCGGCGGAATTAAAACAGTGGATGAAATTGAAGAACTATTAAAAGCAGGCGCTGATAAAGTTTCTTTAAATAGTAGCATTGTTAAAGACCCAGACCTTATAAACCGTGCCTCCGATGCTTTTGGTGCTCAAGCTATAGTAGCCGCTGTAGATGCAAAAAAAACGAATGGCTCATGGAATGTGTATGTAAAAGGTGGTACAGAAGATACTGGATTGGATGCCTTAGAATGGATGATAGAAGTTGAACATCGAGGAGCCGGAGAGATTCTACTTACAAGCATGGATCGAGATGGCACTAAAGCTGGCTACGATCTAGAACTTCTTAAAAAAGTAAATGCATTGGTTCACATTCCAGTAATTGCAAGTGGTGGAGCCGGTACGATTCAACATTGTATCGACGCTGTTGAAATAGCAAATTCTGATGCCGTACTTGCTGCCAGTATTTTCCATTTCAAAGAAATTGAGATTTCAGATTTGAAATCAAAAATGGCTGGAAATGGGATCCCTGTTCGTAATTAATCTTCTTTATTGAAATTAAAACCGCTTTCAAAGCTTGATTTTAAATTTTAATTATTTAATAATTTTATCCTATTAACCTTACTATTTTAGGCTGCTAACTTTAGTTAGAAAGCGCTTTTCCAAATTCCGTCTCCACATTTATCCTAATATTTTCTACCGAATTACAATCAAAATAAGACAAAAACCTTATTTAATTAGTCTAAACTTTGTTTTTTTGAACAATCAAAAGTTTGACAAACAGCAAAATTTTATGCTATTTGTAATTTCCCCTTCGAGTTAAGTTTCAAGTGCAATGAGAAAAGATCAAAAAAAATTTAGGTATACAGGTCCTGAAAAATCTGCTTGCGGAGTTGGTTTTATTGTAAGTAGGCATCAGGAATATAGTAACGAGCATTTACTGCAAGGCTTACATGCTTTACGTTGCGTAGAACATCGTGGCGCTTGTGCAGCCGATGGGTTAACTGGCGATGGCGCTGGAATCATGACCGATATACCATTCGAACTTTTAGGCTATGAGCAAGACACAGTTGCAGTAGCTACTCTTTTCCTTTCGAGAAATCGGTCAAAACAGTTAAAGGCTTTAAAAATATTTGAAAGTACATTCGCCCTTTTTGGTTTAGATATACTAGAATACAGAGATGTACCCGTTAACAAAAAAGTACTAGGTGAAAGTGCCACCGAAAGTGTTCCCTTTATTATGCAGGCAGTTATCGAACGTCCGTATCGTGCAAAAACAATGTTATCTTTTGATAAAAGATTGTACACTGCAAAACAGCTTACAAAATCTAAGCTGTTCAAAAATAGCTTAGAGGATAGTCTCTTCTTTTCTTCTCTTTCGGCAAAAACTATTGTATATAAGGCGCTCACTCAATCGCATGCACTTGAAGAGTTTTATCTGGATCTAAAGAATCCAATATACACTACCAGATTTTGTTTATTTCACAGACGATTTAGTACCAATACCACAACTTCTTGGGATAAAGCGCAGCCCTTCCGATTAATCGGTCATAATGGTGAAATTAACACCATTGCTGGGAACCGCTCATGGGCGAAATCACGTGAGAAAATGATCGGCGCTGAGAAGAACGAGATTCTGACTCGAGAGAAAATTAGTGATTCCGGTAGCTTGAATGAGATGGTTGAAGCACTTCGTTATAGAAGTAGTATTCCAAATGTAGAAGATATTCTTGCAATATGTATGCCCCCTGCAACTAGAGGAAATAAGTTCTATAAATTCTGGAGCCGTGCCATGGAGCCTTGGGACGGTCCAGCTTTAATAACCTATGCAAATGGTTATACCATTGGCGCTCGATTAGATAGAAATGGATTCCGACCTTGTAGATGGGCAAGAACAGAAGATCACTTTTATCTTTCTTCAGAAGCAGGGACATTCGATCTTGATGAATCTAAAATTGAAGCCAAAGGCACTTTATATGCAGGTCGTGGAGTAACTGTTGATCTTGCAAATGGAAGTGTACTTTTCAGGGATCCAAGTCATTCTAAAGAAAACTATGACGCTCCATTTGATGCTCGTGTAGTGCTAATACACAAAAAAGTAGCTGATATTTCTGAGCGTTTTGAAAGTAAAAAACCATTCTTTTCTTTTACCGATGAAGATCTTTCGAAAATCATATATCCAATGGCTGAAAGTGGTAAAGAACCAATCGGCTCGATGGGAGATACCGCAAGACTTGCTGTACTTTCAACTGAGCCTCGTTCATTTTTCGATTATTTCTTTCAAAATTTTTCTCAAGTAACAAACCCTCCTCTAGATTACATTCGAGAAAAAATAGTTACCGATCTGACCGTTTACCTTGGTAAAAAACCAAATATTTTTGAGCCTAAAGAACTTATCCCTCCTGCTCCAGCCTATGAATTAAAAAGTCCTTTTTTGAGTCTTTCTCAAATGGAGTTTGTCTATTCATGTATTGATAATCGCACTGAACTCGATAGAGTAATACCATACGTAATTGATACTACTTTCAAGCGTGCACATGCTGTTGTTGGCTTTAAGGCTCGACTTAAAGAAATTGGTGAAGAAGCAATCAAAGCGGTCAAAGCCGGTCATACAATCCTAATATTAAGTGATCGTACTGCAAACCTTGATCAAATCCCACTACCAAGCCTGTTAACACTTCGCCGAGTTGTTAACTCACTTAATGATGAAGGGTTAAAACTGAATGCAGCTGTTGTCGTAGATACGGGTGAAGTTAAAAGCACACATCATGCTTCTGCATTAATTGGGTTTGGAGCACAAGCTGTTTGTCCATATATGGCGCTTGATATCGCAAGAAATGATACTAATCGAGCACTCAAAAATTTGGATGCAGATACCAAAGAAAAGAATTATTTGAAAGCAATGGAGAATGGGTTGCTTAAAATAATGGCAAAGTCTGGCATCTCAGTAGTTCGAAGTTACCAAAGTGCAAAATTGTATTCTGCACTTGGTTTAGGGAAGGGTGTTATTGATGAATATTTCCCAGGTATTCAAAGCCCAATTGGCGGATTAGAAATTGAACAGATCGCAGAAATGGTTCTAAAAAGAACAGAATATCTTACAATTGATAACCTCGAAGATTACAAACCAATTAAGAGTTTTCAGTACAAAGAACATGCTCGTGGCGCTACTGGCGAGAAACATTCTATGACCAGTTCTCGAACTAAAATCATTCATGATTTAGTTCAGGAAAAAGGGCTCGATCTCAACGATATGGAACTTTTTGATGAGTATTTAAAGCTTGGATTAGAAGATGAACCTATTGCTTTAAGACATCTATTTAATGTAAAGAAATCCGATTCTCCTGTAGAACTGAAAGATGTAAAACCAGTTAATCATATTTTAAAAACATTCGGTTCTGGTGCAATGTCTTTTGGAGCAATAAGTGCAGAATCGCAACGGGATATTTTCCTAGCTATGAAGGAAATTGGTGGTCGTTGTAATAGTGGCGAAGGTGGAGAAAATCCGTACTACTTTAAAGATGGAATCGGAGCATCTATTAAACAAATTGCTTCAGGTCGATTTGGTGTTACTGCCGAATATTTAGTATCTGGCGAGGAGATTCAGATTAAAGTTTGTCAAGGTGCAAAACCAGGTGAGGGTGGTCAATTAATGGGTCTAAAAGTTGATGCAGATATTGCCAAGGCACGTTTTGCGAATCCTGGATTTGACCTTATCTCTCCTCCACCATTGCACGATATTTATAGCATTGAAGATTTGAAGCAGTTGATCTACGACTTAAAGCAAATCCATCCCGAAGGAAAAGTAAGTGTAAAACTGGTTGCTGGTGTAAACATAGGGACTATAGCTGTTGGTGTTGCAAAAGCTGGTGCCGATTCCATTCAAGTATCTGGCGGTGAAGGCGGTACTGGTGCTGCATCACTCAGTTCGATGAAACATGCTGGACTACCATGGGAAATTGGGTTACTAGAAGTTCATCAGGCTCTTATAGAAAATAATCTGCGTGATCACGTTATTCTCAGAACTGATGGCGGACTTTCATCCGGTAAAGATATCGTTCTCGCTTCTATTTTAGGGGCAGAAGAATATGATTTTGGAAAGCTTTTACTCATTGCTGAAGGATGTATCATGGCTCGTATTTGTGAGAAAAATACATGTCCAAGAGGTATTGCAACTCACGACCCTAAATTCAAAGCAAAATATGTTGGGCATAAAGATCACATCGTAAAAGCATTAACCTATGTTGCCGAAGATGTACGCAGAATTCTTGCAACCTTAGGTGAATCTTCTTTAATGGATGTCTGCGGAAATACTGATCTATTAACAATTAATGGTACACATCTTGAATTAATAAATCATCTTAACCTTGATCTTGGCTTTTTTCTAAATGCACCAGCATATAAAAAGGAAGCTACTTTAGAAAGTCTTTCAGAACCAATTAGTGCTCTAAACGCTGAACTAATAAGTGATCTTAAAGAAGCCATTGAAAAAGATGCGGACATTAGTAAAGAGTACAAGATCATAAATACTGACCGATCCACGACAGCTACCTTGTTTGGTTATTTAGGAAAAAGACAAAGTGTAGCTCGCTTGGCTGGTATCAAAGGTGAGAAAACAACAATTAAGCCTTATTCAGGAAAAATAGATCTTACATTCAAAGGGAGCGCTGGACAAAGTTTTGGCGTTTTCCAGACCAAAGATGCTGATATACGACTAATTGGAGAAGCAAACGATTCTGTTTGCAAGAGTATGAGTGGCGGGAAAACCGTAATCGTGCCACCAGAAAATGTTTCATATAAACCTGAAGACAATGCCATTATTGGTAACTGTGCATTATACGGAGCTACGGGTGGAACACTCTACGTTCACGGACAAGCAGGTGACAGATTTGCTGTTCGAAACAGTGGTTCAACTGCCGTTGTTGAAGGAACTGGATTACATGCATGTGAATACATGACGAATGGTACCGTAATAATTCTTGGAGCAACATCGGAAAATATTGGAGCTGGATTGACCGGCGGAGTACTTTATATGTATGAAGATCCAGGTTCAAGTATTAATAAAGATTATATCGGTGAAGATTCAATATCCGAAGCAGATTTGTTCCGACTAAAATCTATACTTGAAGATTATCTTAAAGAAACCGGATCGACGAAAGCTAATTATATTCTCTCTGATTGGGAAAATGCATCGTTAGAAATTAAGAAATTTGTTCCACTTTCGATGATTGGAGAAAAAATTACTATTGAAGGAAAAACTGAGGAAAACCCCTCTTAGATATCGAAACCCTTTGTAAAGCTGTCAACTATTATGTTGAAAATTAACTCTGGGCAATGACTTTACTGTAATATTAAATTTACTCTATTTTTTGATTCATAAGTTCAAATTGGTGAACTTTGCACAGCATTAATCAAAGACAATAACAATTTTCATGGGCGTTAACAAACCACTTACTGACATAGATTACGAATTCCTGAAAGAGCTAGAAGATCTTCTTTACGATCGTAAAGACGAGATGCCTCAGGGTTCATATACAACCACCATGTTTAAAAAGGGCCTTGATAAAATAGCTCAAAAAGTTGGTGAAGAAGCTGTTGAAACAGTTATTGCCTCAAAAAACAAAGGCAGCAAAGGTAAGAAAGAGACTATTGCTGAAGCTGCTGATCTCCTCTTTCACTTAATGCTCCTACTTGCTGAAAAAGGTATTCCAATGCATAAAGTGATTAAAACTCTCCGAAAGCGCCACCAAAAGGGAAATCATAAGCATATCGGAGAATGACTGATTATCAATTAAGAATTGAGTAAAGCTAATTCTGAATAGATAATTGAAGCATTCTAAATTTAATATGAAGGGTATAATCTTCGATATGGACGGCACGATGATCGATAATATGAAGATTCATCATCTGGCTTGGCAAAAAAAACTATCTGATCTTGGATTGGAGATGACATATGATGAAGTTCATCAAAAGGTGCACGGAGTAAACATCGAAATCCTAGAGCGGCTGTTTGGAGATCAATATTCCCTCAAAGAACGCTATCAAATTTCAGAAGAGAAAGAACTTGAATATCAACGAATTTTTGAGCCACAATTAAAACTCATTAATGGCTTGCCTGAGTTGTTTCATGAATTAAAAAGAAAGAACATACCTATGGGAATTGGTTCGGCGGCACCACCAATGAATGTTGATTTTGTAATGAATAAGCTAGATTTATGGCATTATTTCCAAGCTGTAAAACATTCTGAAGATGTAACACATGGTAAACCACATCCTGAAATATATCTAAAGGTAATGGATGAAATGGAGATAGCACCAAAAGAGTGCTTAATATTCGAAGACACACCAGCTGGAGCTGAATCTGCGCATCGTGCTGGATGCAATGTTGTTCTTGTTACCACTACACATACTCCAATAGAATTTGAGGGAAACCCATCAATTGTAAAATTTATTTCAGATTTTACTCAAGTAACTGTTGATGAGATTTTAGCTTATTAAGATTGATACGTTTCAACAACTCTGCCACTCCTTTAGATGAAGAAAAAAAGTCTTTAGGTTATTTCTAAACCCCTTTTTGCAAAAGGTAAAAGTAAAAGCTATTGAACTATAAAATCCCCATCAAATTCCCTACATTCGAAAAGCAGTCATCAAGAAATAATCGGGGATCTCATACTTGGAATCATTTAGAAAAGAACACTACGGTAACTTACCAGATGGAACAGAAATTTCTCAGTTTCGACTCAAGAACGACAACGGGATGAAAATTAAAGTGATTGAATACGGCGGTATCATCACTGAACTCATGGCACCTGATAAAAATGGAATCTTCGAAGATGTAGTACTGGGTCATGATTCTCTAGAAGATTATCTAGAATCAAATTACTACCTCGGTGCTTTAATTGGCAGATATGGAAACCGAATTTCAAACGCCAAATTTTCCCTAGATGACACCGAGTACCAATTACATACAAATGATGGCTCGAATAGTTTACACGGTGGAGACACAGGATTTCATACACGTGTATGGAAAGGAGAAGAAGTCTCCGTAGTTAATGGAACAGCACTCAAACTTTCGTACCTAAGTTCCGACGACGACGAAGGTTTTCCTGGCAATCTTACAATTGAAGTTATTTACACACTTACCAACAACAATGCCTTAGTAATTGACTACACAGCCACTACCGATAAAAAAACTATTGTTAATCTGACTCAACATAGTTATTTCAATCTTTCTGGTATGAAAAGAGATGTGTTAGATCATGAACTTTTCGTGAATGCAGACCGATATGTAGAAATTAGTGAGGGCGCTATACCAACTGGAAAGTTAGTCGCAGTTAAAGACACTCCGTTTGATTTCAAATTAGCTAAAGTAATTGGAGCAGAAATTGATACGAATGACCCACAGTTGAAGTTAACTGGAGGCTATGATCATACTTTAGTACTTAATAAAGCTGGGCATGAATTAGATGTGGCAGCTAAACTCTCAGATCCTACTTCTGGTCGAGTTATGGAAGTGTTAACTACTGAACCTGGTATTCAATTCTATTCTGGAAACGCACTAGAAAACAAACCTCAAGGAAAAAGTGGTTTCCCAAATAACCGCAGAATGGGATTATGCCTTGAATGCCAACATTTCCCCGATTCACCTAATCAACCTAGCTTCCCATCCGTTGTTTTGAATATTGATGAGAAGTACCGAAGTACAACGGTGTATCGGTTTTCTATGGAGTGAGTTTTCATTCACCAGTAAAATGAAACATTCCTTTTATCATTTTGATAACGAATTTCTTTAGCATAAAATGAAATAAATATTTTTACTGAATTCGTAATCCAAATTCACTTGAGAATTTGGTTCAAAACACAAGTGGATATTATTCAACACACAAGTGAATTATATGAGATTATTTAATGGGTATAATATAAAATTCGGGAATATTCACAAGGTTTTAATAATGATACCCTACCCCTTCTTCTCCTGCATTGCTTTAATCATTTTAAAAACGAATTTCTTTGGTACAAACTGAATCAAATATTTAAGCTGAATTCGTAAACCAAATTCATTTATAACATCAGTTTTACCTTTCATCATAGCCTCATATCCAAATTCTGCAACGGATCTTGAACTTTTGGCACCTTTAATTAAATCTGTATCTAATAAATTAGCTTCTTCAAAAAATTCAGTTTCAACTGCTCCTGGACATAATGCTGTACTCGTTACATTACTATCCATCAATTCGCCAGCTATTCCTTGACTTAAAGAAAGTACATAGGCTTTAGTTGCAAAATATATCGCTTGGAGTGGTCCCGGAATATAACCTGCTGTACTTGCAACATTTAGAATGCGTCCACTATTCCGTTTCACCATTTGTGGAAGAAATAACCGATTCATTTCTGTAAGTGAGGTTACATTAAGAGTAATCATGTTTTTTTGGAGGTGAATGTCTTGTTCATGGAAATATCCTTGTCCACCAAAACCTGCATTGTTTATTAGATATTCTACCTCAATACCTTCTTTTTCTAATTCATCATAAATCTCTTGAGCAGCATTGGGAGCAATCAAATCTTTAGCAATAACTTTTACTGAAACCTTATGTTTTGTTTCAATGTCTTTCTTGAGTTCAAATAATTGTTCTTCTCTTCGTGCAATAATTACTAAATCTTTTCCTTTTTCGGCATGCACATAAGCTAAATCTTTCCCAATTCCACTTGATGCTCCTGTAATGAGTGCTACTTCTTTCATACTAATGTTTATGTATTTTTGATAACCATTCCGGCTGATTCACAATAGTACAGAAACAAGTAAGAGTAAAGACATATAGTTCCTTATACAAAGCATGAGTTAAACAAAATGGGGTTACCATGGGAACCTTTTTCTACTATTGAACTTCTTTTAAGTAATCAATCCCTATTCAATCTTAAAATTAGTTATTACATGAAGACGAGCATTCCTGTCACTATTCTATCTATCTCACTTATCATTATCACCCTTATTGGAGTTCATACCTTCCACAATCGTAATCAAAGTTCTGAGAAAATGTATGTGACCGGAATGGGTTCAGCAGATTTTAAATCTGATTTAATTGTTTGGTCAGGTAGTTTCACAAATCAGAATATGGACTTAAGTAGTGCATACGATTTAATTAAAAAGGATCAGGAGATTATTAGTAAATATCTCACTAGTAAAGGCATTTCCCAACAAGAATTAGCTTTCTCATCAGTTACTATTAATAAAGAATTCAAAAGTATCTATAATGAGGAAGGGAAATTTATTCGTCAGGAATTTATCGGATTTAAGCTGACTCAACGAATTACCATTGAATCAAAACAAGTGGATCATGTGGAGAAGATTTCTCGTGATATCACTGAAATTATAAATGATGGAGTTGAATTCTATTCATATTCACCAAGCTATTACTATACTAAACTAGCTGAGCTGAAGATTGAGATGATTGCAGCTGCAACTGAAGATGCTCGTATTAGAGCAGAACAAATCTCTAGCAACTCAAATGCTAGTCTTGGTGCATTAAAAAATGCGAGAATGGGTGTATTCCAGATTATTGCTCAAAACTCTAACGATGATTATAGTTGGGGAGGTAGTTTTGATACCACATCAAAGATGAAATCAGCAACTATAACCATGAGGCTAGAATTTGGCATAGACTAATAAAAATTGCATCTCAAATACTTATTCAAAAAATCTTATTTTGACTTAAACTAATTGGAGACTTGAATGAAGATTGATGTTAACTGGCTTGGTAAAGATTTCCACATGGAAGCAGATAGTGAAGAAGGTGGGAAAATCCGAATAGATGGAAATACAAATATTGGTGGACTTGAAGGAGGCATTAGTCCAATGCAGTTACTCTTAGCAGGTATTGGAGGCTGTAGCGCAATAGATGTACTTTCAATTCTTGAGAAACAACGCCAAGAGATTAAAAGTCTTCGAGTTGAAGTTGATGGAGATAAACAGAAAACGGATGCTGGTTATTCTGAATTTAATTCCATCCATATGCATTTTATCTTGTCTGGCAATTTAGATGAGAATAAGGTCAAAAGAGCTTTAGATTTATCTATTACTAAGTACTGCTCCGTTTCAAAAGCTTTAGAAAAAGGTTCTAAAATTGGCTACGATTTTGAAATAGTAGATTAGGAATATGTATTTAAGGTATTCCATTTTAAATATGACTAGTACATATTCTAAATAAATTTATTCCTTTTAAATTTTGCCCTCGCTCCTTTTAAGCTGTATGTTGTAGGTAAATAAATATCAAAAAATCATACACTTACATATGGCTAAATGCGAATTATACCAAGACGTTAAAGATCAATGGAGATGGCGCAGAATGTCAGCAGCCGGAAAAATTGAAGCATTCTCTAAACAAGGATTTGAAACCTTAGAAGATGCTGAAAAAGATGGAAAAGACTGTGGTGAATGTAGCGGTTATAATAAAAAAGATATGTAAAGCTACTAATTACTAGCTGGTGGAGTAATCATTATGTGAGCTCTATGTGTACCCGGATCCATTAACCACGGATGGCCTTGTCCATTTGGTCTAAGTGGGAGTCCAGTAGTTTCTTGAGTGGCAAAAGGAATATATATCGAATATCGATATTGAGCACCTTCTATAGTATTCGCTGCTGAATCATAAACTACTTCATCACCATAAAAAGCATATAAAGTCGCGGGTCCAGTTGGCATTTTTAATATTCCTTCCAATGCTTCTTTTTCTCTGATTTCAAATACTTCACCTGGATTTTTACCTTCCGCATTTAACACTCTGCCACGTGCCATAAATGGCTCTAGAGTTTTCTGATAACATGATACACTAAATCTTGCAGACTCTGGATTATCAGCTAAGCAAATAAAATCATTATTCCCTTCTCTAAGTGTGATAACATTTCCATCTTTATCGAATCCTAAGACCTTAGCGCCTTCTCTATGTTCTTCTGGGGCAGCAAATACGGCCATACTAATTTGATCTTGAATTGATTCTTGAGCTGTTGTTGCTTTTGGAGTTATTAAAACAATAATTAGAAATAAAAGAATAGGTCTTAAAATACTCATTGATACATTATTTAATGGTTACGATACAATCACATTTTATCTAATTCGATAATCGCATTCAATATTAATTGGACCGATTTCTTATAAAATTCCTGAGGAATTGTTTCAAATTCATCCGTCGCTTTATGATAGTGCTCATGATCCTCTACTCCAAAATAAACAAAAGGAATTCCTTTTTCGTGGAATGGCCCATGATCTGATGACATCGTCCAATCATTATAGCCTAAGTCTGGAGTATCATGACCAAATGATAGTGTTAATTCGCCAGTATCAACAGTTTCTAGAACTGGTTTTAAAAATGGATAATGAGAAGTGCCAACCGCATATATTTCATTACTATCATTATTAGAAATCATATCCATATTTACATTTAGTTTTACCTTTTCAAGAAGAATAGAATCCTGAACAAATGCTCTGGCACCATTTAGCCCACCTTCTTCGGCGTCAAACGCAGCAAAAATCAAGGTGTGCTTTGGCTTCACTTTTGAGAAATAATCAGCTATTGCTAACAACCCTCCAGTTCCTGATGCATTATCATCAGCACCATTAAATATTAAACTATCTCTTACTCCTAAATGGTCGTAATGTGCACTAATAACGATTATTGAATCCATTTCACCCTTAATTGATGAAATGATATTAATCCCATTTACTACATCCCCATTTCGTCTAGTTATTGTAAACGGGTGATTATAATCTTCTTCAAATGCTGGAACAGTCATATCAATAAGCCTTTTTGTAATGTAATCTCTGGCTTTAGCATTTCCTGCTGTCCCAACTAAGCGACCTTGCATATCATCAGCTGACAGCGTTTTAATATCATTTATTAGCTGATTGGTATTTAATGTTGGCAATTCTTTCGGTTGCATACATGCTTGAATTCCGATAAGAATCATCAAAAATAAGAATGATTTCTTCATACGTTTTCTTTAAAGAGAGGATTAATGAATATAGTCTATAATGATATTGAGTAATGTAAGAACTATAGAAACAAAAAAAGCCTCTCCGAAACAGGAGAGGCTTTAAAATCTTATTAATCTTATCGATTATAGAATTTTTGTAATTAAATCTACCGTTCTTGCAGCATAACCAGCTTCATTATCATACCAGCCAATAACTTTTACAAGAGTTCCGTCTGCTTTAGTTAGGTCACTATCAAAGATATTTGAGTGCGGATTACCAATAATATCAGTAGAAACGATAGGATCAGTAGTGTACTCAATTATTCCTTTCATTGGGCCTTCAGCAGCTGCTTTAAATGCGGCATTTACTTCTTCTGCTGTTGTTCCTTTTTTAACTTCACACACAAAATCAGTTAGTGATCCTGTTGGGGTTGGAACACGAACTGCTCCACCATCAAGTTTTCCATTCAAATGAGGAAGTACAAGACCTACTGCTTTTGCAGCACCTGTTGAAGTTGGAATAATATTAATTGCAGCTGCACGAGCTCTTCTTAAGTCTTTATGAGGCGCATCAAGAATTTTTTGATCACCAGTATATGAGTGAATAGTAGTCATGAAACCTTTAACAACACCGAAGGAGTCATCAAGTACCTTAACCATAGGTGCCAAACAGTTAGTTGTACAACTAGCGTTTGAGTAGATTTCAATATCATCACTTATTACATGATCATTTACACCTAATACAACGGTTTTAACATCGCCTTTTGCTGGTGCTGAAATTATAACTTTTTTAGCACCGGCAGTTAAATGCTTGCCTGCACTTTCTTTATCTACGAAAAATCCTGTTGATTCAATAACTACATCAACTCCAAGATCTCCCCAGTTTAAGTTTGCTGGGTCACGCTCTGCAGTAACCTTAAAACTCATATGATCAATAGTGATAGTATCTCCAGACACAGCAACATCACCTGCGTAAATCCCTTGAGATGAATCGTATTTAAAAAGATGAGCTAGTGTATTGGTATCAGTTAGGTCATTTACTCCAACGATATCGATTTGGTCAGCGTACTTTGCTAATATAGCACGTGTAACCATTCGACCGATGCGACCAAAACCGTTTATTCCGACTTTAATTTTTGACATATCGAATCCTTTTTTAGTATTGAATGATTGTTAATACGTTTATCGATATGAACGTATCACAATTTTGTAAAGTTCTTATAAAGAGCCCTAAAACTACCATTACTAAGTCCCATTTTCAATGGTTTTACCTTAACTTAAAACAAGCTTGAAAGACCTTTGAATTGGGAGCGCTTTTCTAGCTATATTTAGGCTTATATTTTATAAAATCGAATAAAAATTTTTAACTACTGAAACCCATTAGAGTATAAAATGTCTGATTTAACACTAGAAAAATTTAAAAACGAAGAATATCTCGACTTTTCTGACCCTACCATTGACACCGCACAGAAAAAAGCTTTGAAAGAAGCTCGGAGTAATTTTGGAAAAGAATACGATTTATACCTTAATGGAGAGTGGGTTAAAGGTAACTCTGGAACTTTTGAAAGTACAAACCCATCCAATACAAATGAAGTGATTGGAACTTTTCAGATGGCTAGTACCGAACAAGCACTAGGAGCTCTAGATTCTGCTTGGGAAGCATTTGAAACATGGCAATACACTCCTGCAAAAAAGCGCGCAGAATATCTTCTTAAAGCTGCTGATGTTGTAAAGCGTAGAAGAATGGAAATAAATGCATGGATGATCAGTGAAGCAGGTAAAAATTATCTTGAAGCAGATGCTGACACTGCGGAAGGAATCGATTTCCTAATCTATTATGCTTACGAAGCAATCCGTCTTGATCAAGGAATGCCAGTTAATGATTCTTGGGGAGACGCTAACAAAACAATTTACATGCCTATTGGCGCTGGAGTTGCTATATCACCTTGGAATTTCCCTTTTGCAATATATTTAGGAATGGCCGCCGCACCAATCGCTGCTGGAAATACAGTAGTCGCTAAGCCAGCACCCGATACTCCAAAAATGGGTCATATTGTTGCTGAGATTTTTGAAGAAGTTGGTCTACCAAAGGGTGTTTTCAATTTTATAACTGGCGATAACATGGAAGTTGGTGAAGCACTTACTACTAGCCCAAAAACAAGATTCATTAGCTTTACTGGATCTAAAGCTGTTGGTTTACATATGGCTGAGATTGCAGGGAAAGTGGTTGAAGGTCAACATTTCTTAAAGCGTTTAGTATGTGAGCTAGGTGGTAAGAATGCAACCGTTGTTGATGCAGATGCCAACTTAGACTTCGCTGCAGATCAAATTGTGCGAGGATCTTTCGGCTTTCAAGGACAGAAATGTTCCGCAGGTTCAAGAGCTATTGTTGTTGAGTCTGTTTATGATGAAGTTTTAGCGAAAGTAGTTGAAAAAACTAAAGAGCTAATCATTGGTGATGCAAAAGATAATTATGCTGCAGGCCCGGTTGTAAACCAAAAAGCTGTAGATAAAATCATGAGCTATATTGAGATTGGGAAGTCTGAAGCTAAACTCATGGTTGGCGGAAAATTAGCTGATACTGAGAATCCAGGTCACTACATAGAGCCAACAGTTTTTGCAGATGTTGCTGAGGATGCACGAATAGCTCAAGAAGAAATTTTTGGACCCGTAACTGCATTTATCAAAGCAAAAGACACAGACGATGCCCTACGAATAGCGAATAACACTCAATATGGATTAACTGGGGCATACTTCTCACAAGATCCAAAGAAAATTGAAAAAGCATTGAGAACATTCAAAGTTGGTAATTTATATATCAACAGAAAATGCACTGGAGCTTTAGTAGGCGCACAACCTTTTGGCGGATTTAATATGAGTGGAACTGATGCTAAAGCAGGTGGACGTGATTACCTATTATACTTCCTTCAGCCAAAGTCTATGACGGTTAGACCAAGCGAAGGTGTAGAAATGGATGTTCACTCCTTTGAGTATGCATCAGACAAATAATTCCCTTTTTGAGTATTATTTTTAAAGCCTCGGTTAGCAAATCGAGGCTTTTTTTGTATAATTGAATGAATTAATTTAAAAAAGATATGCCCGATAAAATTTTCTCTGAAGACGAAATCCAACAAATCATTAAAAGAGCCTCAACTCTTCAACATTCTCAGGATAATAAATCTGGTAATAATGAGCCTGGCTTAACTATGGATGAATTACTATCTGTCGGAAATGAAGCCGGACTTGATGTTAAATTCCTAAAAACAGCCGCTATTGAACTTCGGAATAAAAAAATTGTGCGCTACTCTGGATTAACAGACACTCATATTTTTGAAGAACGAGAGTTTAATACTGATGCACCAGAAGATCTAGTTTGGGATGATATTACGTCCGAATTAACACATCATTTTGGTGGTGAAACTTTTGGAAAAACAAATGATAATCACCGTAAAAAGGAATGGACTCACACTAGTATTTCAGGTATTGAAACTATCGTTTCATTAACTAAAAGAGAAGAATATTCGAAGCTTAGGTTTTCTCAACGGGTAGGTTTAGGCTCTCCGATTACTGAAGGTATTATGTATGGAGCTATGTTGGCTTTAGTTCTCGGTGGATTAACTTCTATTTTCTATACTCCAACTACTTTAAGAGATACTTTCTTAATTGGATCTAGCTTATGGGGAGTTTCATCAATGATAGTTTATGCACTAGATATAGCTTGGAGAAAGAAAAAACTGCGAGGTTTAAAAACTTTAGCAGATAAGATAATAAATCAACTCCCAGCAAGTTTTCAAGATTTAAAAGCGGAATCCAGAACAAAGGAAAAAGATACATCATCCATTGAAATCGAATCTGAAGAAATATATAATCCTATTGAAGACGAGAGTTTTAACTTAGACAATAAGTTAAAAGAGTAAACTAGTCATCTAGATCGATTTCGTCTGGTGCTTCATCATCTGATACTAAATCATCTACATCTGCTGAGTCGTCAATTTCAGAATCATTAACATCATCGTCGTCGTCGTCATCAGCTATAGGAACTGGTTTTTCCTTTTTAGGTTTTTCCTCTGCAATGGCTCCTGCATTCTTAAGTATAAGAACCACATCTTCCTGATCATTTTCATTAGCGATCATCATAGCGGTATCCCCATTTTTATCTCTTAGGTATACATTTGCAGAGTTACTAATGAGGTACGTTACAATTTCAGAATACCCGTTTTTTACCGCAACCATTAGTGCTGTATGTCCCCATCGTTGCTGATAATCTACATCAGCTCCTTTTTCAACTAATAATTTTACAGCGTCTATAAACCCATTTCTAGCAGCAACAATAAGAGCCAAAGATCCAAGTTTTACTCCTTTTTCAAGTAAATAGGTCATCATTTCAATATTGCCATTTTCTGCAGCACGGTTAAGAGCCGTTCCACCCATTTTGGTCTCAATATTTAACTCAGCACCAGCTTCTACCAAATGCTTAACGATTTCAAAGTGATTCTTCTCTGAAGCAATAATCAATGCTGTTGCTCCACTGCTATTCACAGCATTAATATCAGCCTTGGCTTTAAGTAATGTTTTTACTTGGTCGAAGTCACCTTCTCTGGCGACATTAATAAGTTCAATAGAATCCATGGTTGAATATTAACTATGTGAATTTGCGTGATGATATAAAATGGATGACCTATCTCAAACTAAATTTTTATTTATTTAATCAAAAACTCCTTCTAATGCATTCCCTTGAAGAAATATCTGTGTTTCCATTTTCTTTTTTCCAGGAAATTGAATTTCTAATAACTCAACTGTTCCATCATTACAGCCAACTAATAGCTTATCTTCTCGAACTAAAATCTCTCCTGGATCAATATTTACAATTGGACCTAATTGTGATCTGTAAATATTAACTTTTTCTCCATCTAAAATTGCCCATGCAGTTGGGAAAGGACTCAATCCCCGAATTTTATTATGAACTTTTTTTACTGATAGATTGAAGTCAATATGGCAATCTTCTCTGAAAATCTTTGGTGCAGGTGTCGCTTTATCATCATCCTGAATTAGTGCAGAATAAGAATCTGATTGAATTTCATTAATTGCATCTAATAACACATTACTCCCTATTTCCATTAATCTGCTATAAACATCACCCATTGTTTCATTAACTCCGATTGGGATATCTTTTTGCTTGATAATTTTCCCAGTATCCACCTGCTCATCTAAAAAGAAAATGGTACATCCAGTTTTATCTTCACCATTCATAACCGCCCAATGAATTGGGGCAGCACCTCTATACTTTGGAAGAAGTGATGCATGAAGATTGACCGATCCTATTTTTGGGATTTCGAGTACTATTTTGGGTAAAATGCGAAATGCGACAACTACGAATAAATCAGCATCAAGTTCTTCGAGTTGACTAACAAACTTATCTGACTTTAGATCTTCAACTTCAATTACTTGAATCCCAAGTTCTAAAGCTCTTGCTTTTACTGGCGTAGGTGAAGTAGATGAGCCCCTTCCCCTTCTTTTGTCGACATTACTTACAACAGCTTTAACAGTATGTAAAGAGTTATGAATTTTTTCCAGACTTGGAAGAGCAAAGTCAGGAGAACCCATGAAGACTATATTCATCTATCTGGAATTAATTTAGATTAGAGTTTCGGCTTAATCGGATATTTTGTTTCTCTTAACCCTTCTTCAATTTCTTTAAGGTCAGATTTATGCATTCTTTTTCTAAATGCACTTAAATAATCGATAAATAAGATTCCTTGAAGGTGATCATATTCATGCTGAATAACCCTCGCAAGCCAAGCTGTAGCTTCAATAGTCTGATCTTCAAAGTTTTCATCTTTATATTTAACAACTACTGTTTCTGGGCGAAGAACTTTATCTGTAACCTCAGGTATACTTAAACAACCTTCATCTAAGGGGATTTGTCTTCCTTTCTTTTCGGTAATCTTGGGATTAATAAACGCCATTGGACCAGGAAGTTCATCTTCCTCTTCCATCATATGATCAGCATCAATTACGAAAACCTGTAATGAAACTCCAACCTGAGGAGCTGCAAGACCTACCCCTTCTGAGTTATACATAGTTTCGAATAAATCTGCCACAAATTGACGGACTTCATCTGTAAATTCGGTAATGGGTTTTGTCTTTTTTCTAAGAACTGGATCGTTATAGGTTACAATCGGTAGTATTGCCATCGTCTTTAATAATATTCATCTAAATAATACTGTAAGATAACAGCTGCAGCAATTCTATCCACACGTTCTTTTTCTCTTCTTTTCTTTTTTGAAATCCCTGCCTCAATCATAAGCTGCATAGCTTTATTTGATGTATTTCTTTCATCAACTTTTTCAATTTCGATATCAGGGAATTCTACGGTGAGCTTTTTAATAAACTCCATAACCATTCTTATCGAATCGCCTTCAGAACCATCGGGCATTAGTGGCCAACCTACAATAAATTTATCAACTGTTGATTGGTTTACTATAGATCTGAGGTGTTCAAAAACATTTTCCGGTGAATATGTACCTACCGGCGTAGAAATAGTTTTTAGGAGATCAGTCTGGGCGATACCAATCCGCTTTTTCCCAACATCAATACCGACCAGACGTGAATACTCCTGCAAAGTAGCTGTATTATTATTTTAAGTCTTCCAGTGGTTGACGTAAAAATGATTTTAACAATTTACTTGGCTTGAAATGAGTTTTACGATGTGCTGGCACGTAAATCACTTCGTTTGTTTTTGGGTTACGAGCCTTTGGCTTAGCCTTAGTCTCTTTAACTTCAAACACACCAAAATCACGTATCTCGATACGACACTCGGTATTTGCTGACATCATAATTTCGCGCATTGCCACAATTACAGAGTCTACCCATGGTTCAACTTTAATCATTGGTTCGTCTTTTGCTTCTGCTACACGACGAACTATATCACGTTTAGTGTAAGTCATCATAACTTCTAGTCTTTAAATATTAAAGCACTTTTTTTTCGTGCTTATGATTGTCCTTCCTAAATTCGCAGCTCTTTTTTTTAAGCTAGTTTTACCTAAAGCGAATAACTAAAAGAGTTTAAAGATAGTTTAAGCAAAAGTCTAGAAAAAGTTGTTAAGTCCTTATTCATAACGGAGTACGTTCTTAACTCCTTCTACTTTGGTAAGGCGCTTCATTATTTTATCTAGATGTGAGATACCATCAACATACACAGTGATAATCCCTTCAAACATTCCCTCATCACTTGTTACATTTATACTCTTCATATTTGTTGAAAGAGATTTTGATAAAACATCGGTCAAATCATTAATCATACCAACTCGATCTTCACCTATTACTCGTATTGCGACTAAAAACTTGTTATCAATATTTCTTGCCCACTGAACGTCAATTATTCTATCACTTTCTGTTTTTAGTAAATGCTGTGCATTATTACACATGGTACGATGTATTTTCACATCCCCATTTCTACTTATAAAGCCTATTACATTATCCCCAGGTATAGGGCTACAACAGTTAGCATAAGTATATTTTACATTGCTAAGCTCGCCATTCAATACTAATGCATTACCATCTCCTAAGGCTCTTGCTGCTGTTATATACTTCTCTTGAATTTCCTCTTCTGTTTTTGGAACCACTTCGCTAGTCTCGCCTTCAATTCTACCAGTACTTTTAAATTTCTTTACCTCTTTAAAAACTGTGTTTACTTCTAGTGATCCTAAACCAAGGTCATAAAACATGCCTTGAGTAGTTTCATATTTGAAACGCTTTGCAATCTTAGTAAGATCCTGATCGGTAATTTCAACTTTACCTCTTTCTGCCCTTTTTTCCCAAATCTCACGACCTTGATCCGATACTTTTCTTTGTTTCTGCTTTATAAATTGTCGAATCCGAGACTTCGCTTTATGTGTAACTACATCATCAATCCAATCAGGATTTAGATTAATTTTATTTCCAGTTATAATCTCAAGTTGATCTCCATTTCTAAGCTTTTGCCTAAGTGGCGCCATTTTACCATTAACTTTAGCTGCCATGGCTCTTTCACCAATTTCACTATGGATTTCAAAAGCAAAATCAATAGGAGTTGCTCCTTTTGGTAGAGTTCTAAGTTCTCCTTTAGGCGTGAAAACATAGATTTCATCTTTATACAAATTTAGCTGAAAATCTTTTACAAAATCTGCAGAGGATTCTGGACGAGGGTTATCCAGTACATCCCTAACCCAACTAACAAATTTGTCAAGAGTTTCACTTCCTGGCTGATCTCCTTCTTTATATTTCCAATGAGCTGCAAGCCCCTTTTCAGCAATATCGTCCATTCGACGAGTTCTAATTTGCACCTCAACTTTTTTACCGCGATTTGTGATCACAGTAGTGTGAAGTGATTGATACCCATTTGCTTTGGGAACGGAGATAAAATCACGAAACCGTTCTGGAATAGGTGTATACCAATCGGTAATTATTGAATAAACACTCCAACAATCTTGTTTTGTATGTGGTGTTTCTAGAATAATTCGTATTGCGAAAAGGTCATAAATCTCTTCAAACGGCTTCTGTTGCCGTTGCATTTTTTTATATATAGAATAAATATGCTTTGGGCGCCCTTTAATTTCAAAATTGAAATTTTGTTGAATAAGTTGGCGGCCAACGGGCATCATAAACTCATCAATAAAGCTTTCTCTCGCTTCTTTTTTCTCCCGTAATTTGCGAGCAATAAATTTAAAAGAAGATGGATCAATAGCTTTGAAGCAAAGGTCTTCAAGCTCATTTTTAATACTAAAAAGACCAAAACGATGAGCTAAAGGAGCATATAAATCCATTGTTTCTGAAGCTATTTTAATCTGCTTTTCTCTACGTAGATGTTGGATTGTTCGCATATTATGTAACCTATCTGCAAACTTGATCAAAATAACACGGATATCTTCTGCCATAGAAAGCAGAAGTTTCATAAACGTTTCTGCTTGTTTACTATCCCTACTTTTAAAAACTCCATCAATCTTTGTAACTCCATCAATAATCAAAGCTACATCATCACCAAACCAAAATTTTATATCACTTAACTCAATTTCAGTATCCTCTACGGTATCATGCAATAAGGCAGCCACTACCGAAACATCATCAATATTAATTTCTTGAGCTACTATTTTTGCCACTTCAACAGGGTGATAATAATAAGGTTCACCTGATGCTCTTTTCCCGTCTTGATGAGACAAATAGCATAATTTAAAGGCCTTAGAAATGAGTGATTCATCAACACCATCCATGTTTGTTGTACACACTTCAAGTAACTGGTCTAAATCCTGTTGCTGAGTTGTCTCCAACTCATACCCTTCAAGGTTGTACTTTTCTATGGTTGTGACTTTGTTCATTGCCTTTTCTAACCGTTCTTCATTTGAATAATCAAAATTAGAACTTACTTAAAACGTTCTAAATAAGCTTTATCGTCTCAATTTTTTTTGAACAGAATTAAATGAATCTTTTTTAAAAACTTAATGAAACTCCAAAAATAATTCTTCCTGTGGTTAACTCCGCTACTTCTGGCTCTGTTAATGATGAATTGGAATACCTGTATTCAATAAATGGTTTAATTAAGGGGATGATTGTTACTTTTGAACCAATAATTCCATTAAAGTAAATATTAGATTCACTTGCATCTTGCTCTTGCTCAAAACCTTGAGGAATACTCACAAAATCTTTTCTTTGAATTTCTAAAGAGGTTGATCCAAGTCCAAATCCAATATATGGCTCAATTAACCCTATAGACATACCTGCAATAATCGCAGCTCCAAAATCATAATTAGTAAGTTCTTGAGAATATGAGATCCCATTTTCAGATACATCATTTTTATCACTAAAAAAGCTAAAGTGGGCTCTCATACTCAATCCAACAAGTGGGACTTGTTCCAAAAAACCTTTTTCAATTCTCACTCCAAATCCACTCTGAGGTTCTTCATCTCTAAGCTCATAGGAGGCTCCAATTTCTAATTGAGCAAACACTGAAGTTGATATTAAACCTAGGAACGCAATTATTAAACTAACTTTGGTATGCATTTTACTAATGTTTTTGTCGTTTTATTTGAATGTACAAAAGCCAATAAGTAAACAATAATTTTTTAGCAGAAACTGATTGAAGTAGTCATAGATTAAGTTGTATATTTGCCGCTCTACAAGCTAATGTAGAAGTTGCCGCAGTGGTGGAATTGGTAGACACGTTGGACTTAAAATCCAATTCGGAGAATATCTGAGTGCCGGTTCGAGTCCGGCCTGCGGTACATAAAGCCCTACAAACATTTTGTAGGGCTTTTTTTTATTTAATACATCTAGTATAACTACCTAATTTTTATTCATCTATACCACAATAATCTATTAATTATTTTGTTTATCGATTAAAGGTGTTATTATTATATTCTATGTATATATAGACTCTTAGAATGACTAATAATTAGCTATGGAAAAACCTCAGAATAAAACAGTAATGATTGTCGAAGATGATCTGATACTGAATCTTCTATATGAAAGCTATCTTGAGAAATTGGGTTATGACGCTGAAGGTGAGTTGGTATATGGTAAAACAGCAATTGAAATAGCTAGACGTATTAACCCTGATTTGATTCTAATGGATATCTCTCTTGAGGGCAATATGGATGGAATTGATGCAATGAATGAAATAAGAAAATTCTCCGACGTTCCAGTTATATACATTACTGGAAATTCAGATTCTTATCATGTACAGAGAGCTAAGGAAACTGGATATGCTGATTACCTCGTTAAGCCTATCGAGTTTAACGATCTTAAAGAGTCTCTAGAAAGAAACTTTAGAAAGTAACCTCTTCTATTGTACCAAAGTCATTTATTCTTCACGAAATTTTACCTTTTTTCGGTTCATCTCATCCACTGTTATATTATTTTAAATTAAACTGAATACAACGAATACCATATGTTACGTAGTAAATTATTTAGATGGGCCCTTCTTGGCATCGGACTTCTCGCAATAATCGCGCTAACTGGAATGAATGTATACTCACTTTATGATATAAGAGATCGAATGGTTGATGGAGAAGAAGAACGTCAACTCCAAATTTTAGATGATTTAGTTCGTGACATAAGCTTTCATATTTATGAGCCTTTCACAGGCTTAGGAAGCCTAGAATTAGAGCCCACAGAAAATACTATAGTCAATTACGGTAAGTTCCCTCCATCAGTGCACGAAAAAATTATCGCTGCATCAGAAAGCCATCTATTTGATGGGATTTATTATACACCTGAAGGAACTGATCCTTGTATAGAAAACTCTAAGGTTTATTCGTATAATTATTCAACTCAACGAATGGACTTTACGGATGAATACCCATCGACACTTTGCGATGGAGTTGGACTAGCTAGGACAAAAGCTAAAATTGAATTAAACAGTTTCGATTACCGATGGAATACTAATACAGAATTCGATGCCCATCGCACAATGAATATTGGATTCATCAATATAAATGAGAATAGGATAATTGGATATTTAAGTGCATCACTAAATAAAGATGTAATTATAAATGATTTAATTGCGCCCAAATTTATTGAATATTTTGACCCCAAAATATACCCTCAAACTGTTGTTTGGCTACAGGATTGGGCAATTAATGATATTCTTGCCACAAATAATCCTTCCGTTAATTATGATAGAGAATTAGAAGATGGACGCCGAAAATTTCTTTATGGTAATATGTTTGATAATTGGAGGATTAAAATTGCCTTTCTAGATAATCCAATTGGAGTTATCTACAATTCAACCTTAATCAAAAATCTATTTGTATTAGGTGTTGCTGTTCTCTTTTTGATGGGTGCACTACTATTTATGTTTTATACTGCACAAAAAGAAAGAAATTTGTCACAACGCCAAGCTGGGTTTCTAGCAAATGTGACTCATGAGTTAAAAACACCCTTGGCAGTGATGCAGGCAGCCGGCGAAAATATTTCTGACGGCAGAGTAACAGAGCCTGAACGACTTAAGCAATATGGTGTTCATATTTACGATGAATCAATCAGATTGCGTAAGATGATTGAAAAGCTTCTTGATGTAGCAAAAAATGATTCTGGACAGACACTTATAAAAGCTAGTCCATCTAGCCTAAATCAACTTACACAGCTGTTTGTTAATGAGAATAGAACCTATGTAGAGAATAAAGGTTTTAACCTTAGTTTCGAAAATAGTCTTGATAAAGCACTTATCATGATAGATCATGATCACCTTGAAACAGTTCTTAGTAATCTTACTGAGAATGCTTTAAAGTATTCAGATAAAAATAAATCTTTGAAATTTATTGTTGATTCAGATTCCAAAAATATGGTTTTACATGTTTCAGATACTGGGATCGGAATTCCTAGAAAACACTTGAAAAATATATTTAAGAAATTTTATAGAGTCGAAGATTCCTTAAATGCCAAAACTAAAGGACACGGACTTGGACTAAGTATCGTTCAAAATCTAGTAGAATTAAACGGTGGAATAATTGAAGTTACTAGTGAAGTTAGTAAAGGCACTACTTTCACCTTAAGATTTCCTATTTTTATACGAAACAAGCAAAACTTACCCTCTAAAAATAGTAGTAAGAAGCTAACCAAAAACGTTACCAATACTTCAGAGTATGCTTAATAAAACACTTAAAATTCTTGTTGTTGAAGACGAGCCAAGTTTAATTTTTACCCTTCGTGATACACTTGAGAGTGAAGGGTACCAAGTAATTGTTAGTGAAGATGGTGAACAAGCTGTTGAGCTTGTTAAGGAACACAAACCAGATCTTATGATTCTTGATATTATGTTACCAGGTAAAAGTGGTTACGATATCTGCAAAGAAGTTCGAACTCTCAAGTATTCCTTTCCAATTATAATGCTCACCGCCAAAGATCAGGAAATTGATAAAGTAAAAGGTCTTAACCTTGGTGCTGATGATTATATCACTAAACCATTTGGTGTAAAAGAACTTCTTGCGCGTATTCAAGCAAGATTAAGAAGAGCTAGCTCATATTCATCATCTAGTGATGTTGATATTCTAAAACTTGGTAATGTTAAAATTGATCTCCTTGAATCTGAAGTTGTTTTTCCTGAGGGCAAAGTAAATGAACTCACAGCTCGTGAAGTTGAACTTATTCGCTATCTCTTAACTGCAAATGGGGAACCTGTTTCAAGAGATGAACTTCTAGAGAAAGTTTGGCGCTATGAATATAGCACCAATACGAGAACTGTAGATGTTCATATCTCAAAGCTAAGAGCAAAAATAGAAATACATCCAGACGACCCTAGATACCTTATTACCTTACATGGTGTAGGTTACTTACTTAAAACAAACTAGTACTAATTAAGTTCTTCTAGTCTTTTAATGCATTAACAAAGCGAATAAACCCTTTTGTTTGATCTTCAAGAAGTTGCTGTTGAAAATCATTTTTCAATCCAGTTTCAGGGTGAAACTCTGAATTAACTCGGTTTATAAATACTCTTTCAGGGAACTGTATTGCATTACGATAATTAGCAACCATTTGAAACTGTTCTACAGGTCGTAAACCTCCAAATGCACCTGCAGCAACTCCAATAAAAGCCATTGGGATTTTTTCAAAAGCTCCTGGAAATGGTAAATAATCAATTAATATTTTTAATATCCCCGGAAAGCCTCCATTATACTCAGGTATAATAAACAATAAGGCATCTGCATTTAGAATTGAATCTCTGAACTTAGTTATAGTAGGTATGTCTTTTCCATATAAACCTCCTACAACATCTGCAAGAGGGAAATCTTCTAAACTGATTACTTCTGTATCTATACCTTCACTTTTATACAATGACTTGACATAGTTTGCTACTTCCAAAGACTTGGATTTAGGGCGATCAGTACTGCTAATAATCTTTAAATTCATCATGGCTTTTATTCTAAGTATTCGATTAGAATACTTATTGGGCAATGAAATCATTCCATCTTTGAGAAATACTTTTAAAACTTAATTTTGTAAGCGCTTTTCCCATAAGTAACAGACTTTATTAAAATTAATAAGTCATTTTGCCTAATATTATTTTGTATTAACTAAATTAGTCCGTATCATTTTATGTGTTATTGAACAAGTACGTAATATTATTTGTTTCATGTTTTATTCCGCCTAATACATAGCCGGGGGAATCAGGTTGGTTAGGCTGCGATTCACCTTCCGGTTGTATTAGTGACTCCAACAACAACAGGCGAAGTGCTGAACCACTTCGCCTGTTCTTATTCCTCAGATTGACCTTTTCCTTGAATCATATCTAATCTCTTTTTCAAAAGTCCTTCTCTCCCTTCTATACCGGCTTCATAAAAAATCTTTTTCTTTAAAGAATCTGGTAAATACTGCTGATCAATCCAATTTCCTGGATGACTATGAGGATATTTATAGTCTTTAGATGCGTTCTCAATATCTTGATACCGTGCTGAAAGTTTATTTGCCGTTTTATCTTTCAAGTAGGTAGGCACACTTCCTACCCCTTTATCTTTGATTTCATTACTCGCTTTAAATATTCCAAGTGTGCTATTACTCTTTGGACACATTGCTAAATAAAGTGACGCATGTGATAAAAAGAACATTCCTTCGGGCATTCCACATTTCATAAATGCTTCATGACATGAATTAACAATAGTAATTGCATTCGGTTCAGCAAGACCTACATCTTCACTTGCAAGAATAAACATCCTTCTGAATATGAAATTTGGATCATCGCCTCCCTCTAACATTGCGTTCATCCAATAAAGAGTTCCATCAGGATCTGAACCTCTAATTGATTTTATGAAAGCCGAGATATAATGATAATGCTCGTCCCCAGTTTTATCATACCTAACTGTACGTCGTTGAATACTTTCCTTTGCAATATCGAGGTCTATATGAATCACCCCTTTTTCATCTGGCTTTGAGGAAAGTACTGCTACTTCAAGAGCATTTAAAGCATTTCTAACATCACCACCTGCAAAGTCTGCTAAATGATCTACTGCTTTGGGTGTGACATCAATATTTTTATCACCCAAGCCTCTTTTTTCGTCGCTAAGAGCTCTAAAGATCATTCTTCTAACATGTTCGACCTGAAGTGGCTGTAACTCGAACAACTGACATCTTGATAGCAAGGGGTTTACCAACGAATAAAAAGGATTCTCTGTAGTAGCTCCAACTAAGGTTATGATCCCACTTTCTAAATGAGGTAATAAAGCGTCTTGTTGAGCTCTATTCCACCGATGAATCTCATCCACAAATAGAATGGTTTTTCGTCCATTGAGCTTTCGAAGTTTTTCAGCTTTTTCAACTACTGAACGAAGTTCTTTAATTCCATCTAGTACTGCATTTATAACTTCAAAGGCCGCTTTAATTTCTTTAGAAATTACATGCGCCAAGGTAGTTTTTCCTGAACTTGGTGGTCCATACAAAATAAGTGATCCGATCACTCCACTTTCAATCATCCTCTGAAGCATCTTGCCTTCCCCAACTAGATGATCTTGACCAGCAAATTCATCCAAAGAATTCGGTCTCATTCTGGTTGCTAAGGGCTGATGGTAATCACTGGTATCCGTTTCATTTACTCCGAAACCTTGCTGTTTTTTATCCTGAAAGAGATCCATTTAGCTGGATTAATTACAAATATGTGTAATATATGTTATTGAAAGGCAAAAATCTCAACTATCAATGATGCTCTTTTGGCTACCATACTTATTCAAATATTGTTTCAATCGCACTTTTTTTCTGGTGCTATCACTAGTCATATAGCGCAGCTTACCAAAAACATTACGCTCTTGCCATGCTCTATCAAAACGTCCAAGACACCAAAAAATTCCTGAATAACTATTAGGATCTCTTCCATCGATAGCATACTTATTATTCAATTCTATCAGATAATCCAATGCTGTTCTATAATCAGGGGTCCATTCAATGATTTTCTTTCCCCAAAGCATCCTTAAATAATTATGAATAATTCCATCTTCTCTTAGTTGTGTTTGAGCTGCATTCCAAAGATCATCGTGCGTCTTAGACTGTTCGAATTCTTCTAACGTATAGACAAAGTCTCTCTCATCAGTTACATGCTCATCCATAGTTTTTTGAACCCAGTCTGGAAGACTTTCAAATTGATCATAATCTGGTCTATGATGGGCATAATGGAATCCTACTTCTCTCCAGGTAATCACTTCGTCTAAAAAGCTTTCGATATTAGGATCTCCATTAAAAAAACCTGCATTTTTACCACCATTTGGTGTAATGCTATCCAAATCCCAGTCTTTAGGTTGGTGATCCAACGCCGCTTTTACAATTTCATATTCACTAATTTTCCCAAAATGTAGCCAACCGCTCAATCCACTCGTTTTCTTTTCATCGGGATGATTTCTTTTCTCATCATAATCGAACAAAATGTTATCTATAAAATGAGTCAATTTTTCTAATGCGGCTTTTCGAGTTCCCTCTATCTCAATTACTGCAACAGAATGATCGATTTCTAGTTTTGAAATCGTTTCCGGAATAGTTGCTAAGGCTTTATCAGCTGGAGGATATTTTTGAAGGAAATCCTTCTGGAGTGAAATCGAGCTTTTATTTTCTAGGTCATCCAGCGGGTTTTCTTTCGGGGGATTGGTAAATGCTTCGACAAAATGCTTCTGCATAATTTTTCGAAATAGATATGCTGAATACGGATCTTTATCAGTAATTCCCAATGGAATAAGTCCATTAGAATCTATCGTGATATATGGTATATCAAGTTTTTTACCAACAGACTCATTATGGCTACGAATAATAAATACAGGGAATTCATCAGAAATAACAAGACAAGCTTTTTCTGCAAGGGAATACAATAACCCTTTACCAGCACCAGATTCTGGTTCTAAATAGCTATGAAAATTAATCCCTTTTTTTTGAGCAATTACTAAATTCTCCTTCATTCCTTGCATCATAAACGTATGAAAACGATCACATGCCCATGGATAATCTACATTTAAGCCCTCATAAATCAATAATGGTTTACCGAGTTTATTTGCCCATGCAACTGCATATTCTAGGGCATAGTTATATTGAAAACGTCTATTCGTTTGCATCCAATACAGGACGTATTCGCCCTCAATATTCGGTTCTGCAGAGTTACGGGTAAATTTTCGGTAGGAATTAATATTGGTCATAGTAGTTTGCATCTTGGTGAAACAAACCAAATTGAAAGTGAACTAATTCCACATTCTCATGACTTCTTCTTTATCAGGATAGACTTCCAATTTTACAGAAAACGTGGTTTGCTCAGGATTTGTACAAATAATGGTAATCAGGCTGTCAGATGGTTTGCCCTCAATAGTGTAATCATAATTAAAAGAATCGATTTCAATGCCTTCCCAGTTTAATGAATTTCCTTCTGATTTATTTAATATCAGATGTTCAGCAGTTGCAAAACCTACATCAAGCAATTCCTGTCTCATTGAATCCTTAATTCTACTTTCCTCAGCAGATTCCTTTGTTTTTTCGGAGACCTTAATATCGAGCAATTCAATGGGAACTATCGCAATTGAACCTAAACAGAAAACCATTCCAACAAACCAGTACCATGATTTAGATTTTCCTTCTGTATCATTTTTGTAACCCAGATAAAGCAGAAAAGGCCCAATCATGAAATACAGAATAATATTAAAGAGCATTGAAACTGTGATCATATTAATTTCAAACCCATCTGGCTCCCTACCTCTGAAAATGTTGATTGCATCAAGAGATTCAATGCGCAATAAATTGGAAGTTGGATGAGGATTAAATAAGTATTGAATGTTCTCTGGTATTATAAAATCACTACTTCGATTGAAACCGAACAAACCGAATAAATAAACAATACCGATGAATATGGAAATTGTGATTAGCCATTCGTTGATAGGTTTAATTGGCCACTTCATAACTCACCCCACTTTCACCTAGAACCAGTTTTAATTCCAACATACCGGTTGAACCATTATAATTTTTAAACGTAGGATCAGCACCTGGTACCACTTTAGAAATTCCAATTACAAAGAACTCACCTGCTTCTAATTTTGAAGTATAGTAATATGACATTGCATCATCCGGCTTCTCATGTCCAGGGTTATCATCAAACTCTCCATTTTCATTTAGGTTTTCTACTAGTATATCTTCAGCTAATTCAATGATTGAGTTTTCGTCCTGTTTATGAAATTCACCCAGAATATATATTAGTTCTCTCTGCACCGCATTTTTGGTGATCCCTTCTTCAATAGTTTGTCGTATTTCTAATAATAATTCTTTTTGATAGTCTTTTTGACCATAATCATGAGCAAAAGCTAGTGCATGAAATGCAACCAAAAGTAATGCATACACTGAGAATCCTACTCTAGCATATTTTGATTTAATATTTTGGTTGGCGAATTTGACCAAGGTTCCCAGAAAGACCATACCTATCAACAATAGAATAAACAAACCTAACCATGCTTTCCCAAAATAAAGGGGAACCATGAATCCAATTATGGTTAGAAATATTCCCATAATTAAATACTTACTTTCAATAGACATATAGATTTAATTATTAATCCTTACCCCTAAATAACTAAAAATTTTAACAAAAAAAAGCCTCTTCAAAATTGAAGAGGCTTGAATTGAGAAATTTAATTTAAAAACTCAATACTACTCCAACATTAAAGGTAGTAAGATCCGTTCGTGATCTTGATATATCATATTCTAGACCTCTTCTAGTTCTAGTAAGTCCACCCTCTTTCAAATAATCAGCTTCCCCACCTAACATATACTTTGCTTTAACGATCATTGAAACACCAATAAAATCTCCATCATCATCAAATCCTTCATATAATTTAAACTTCAGCCCACCACCAACACCTAAACTTGATGCATAGGAATCATAGTTAACAGAGCTAGCTATTTCTTCTTCAGCCCAATCGTCTAAAACTGAACTTTCTGTGTAGAGATAATTAAAACCGAACATTCCTTCTAAGAAAGGACTTATCATTCCAATATTTGGTTCAATTCTCAGTAAAAAATGAGGGGTTACCATATTATTTGTGGTTCTAACTCTTAATTCAACTTCTTGAATATTCGGACTAAAATATTCTGATCGCTCTCTCCACCCATAATTCTGATATACAAGGCCACCACCTAGATGTATTGGAGAATTTCCTATTTGATAAGTTGCTCCAATATCTAGTCCGTATGAATTTCTCTCAAGAGATTGCTGAAAACTTCCATTTGGAGTTCCTAGGGCAAAACCAATATCAAAATTGAATTCTTGACCTGATAATGAAACTGTTAATACCATTAATGCAAAAAGTGTATAAGTAATTTTTTTCATAACCCCTCCTAATTAGGTGAATTGTTAGAAGAAGTTATATCAATTAGTCCATCATAATTATGGCATAAAGATGTGAGGAAAACCCGACAGCTCTAACTTATCCTATTAAGGTTTTCAATGAATTTCAGACTTGAGTCTTTAATCGCCTTTTTATCTTCTTCAGAACGTTTATCAAACATATTCACCATAAAATTTGCCCGTCCATTTTCAGAAAAGGTTTCTCGTTGTTCATCCACAAAATTCCAATACAGATAATTAAATGGACAAGCAGATTCTCCTGTTTTCTCTTTTATGTTATAGGAACAGTCTTTGCAGTAATTACTCATTTTATTGATGTAATTCCCGCCAGCCACATATGGTTTTGATGCCAATACTCCACCATCAGCAAATGTTGACATACCTAAAACATTCGGAAGAACAACCCATTCGTAGGCATCTACATATGCAAACCAAAACCATTTATTTAGCTCTCTTGGATCCGTTTCTGTAAGATTGCTAAAATTACTCAAAATCATTAACCGAGGAATATGATGCGAGTAACCCGATTTTAACACCGGTTTTAAACTCTCGCTCATACATTTCATTTCTGTTTCTCCACTCCAATATAACTCTGGTAATTTGTGTTCAAACTTAAAGTGATTTACATTCCTTACAGCTGGCATCATTGCTTCATAGTAAACCCGAACAAATTCACGCCAACCTATTATCTGGCGAATAAATCCTTCTACAGAATTCAAACGAGCTTTCCCAGATTTATATGCCACTTCCGCTTTTTCACAAACTTCATCTGGAAGTAGCAATCCATTATTTAAATATGCCGATAGGTGGGAGTGAAATAAAACGGGCTCACCTGTTGCTAAAGCATCTTCGTAAGGACCAAACTGATCTAGACATTCATCAATAAATTCATTGAGTCTGTATAATGCTTGTCTTCTTGTTACAGCATATTTAAAATCCTTAATCTCCCCAAAATGATCAGGAAATTCTTCTTCAACGAACTCAATCACTTCTTTTGTAACTTCATCAATTTCAGTGATAGCTCTGTCAGGAATTGAGATATTTTTTGGAAGCTTCTTTCGGTTTTCTTCATCATAATTCCATTCTCCACCTTCAGGTTTTTCGCCATCCATTAGATATCCTGTTTGGCGACGCAAATCTCTATAAAAGTACTCCATCCTATACCCAGAACTAATTCTATCTTTATAGGAATCAACATCTGCTAAAAAGAAATTATTTGGAATCTCTTCAACTCTATCACTAAACTTTTCTTTCAGCGATTTCAACCTTTCTCTTGAATCCCATTCAGACGGAGTCATAAAAGTGAGTTCGAGCTTTTCATTCTTATTCAATATCTCCTCTAATCCGTTTTCATAATGCTTTTCTATTGAATGGTACATAACTGGATAACCAGCATCGAAGTAGTCTAAAGCAAAATGTCGCATTGAACTTAATACATAGATAAGCTTCTTTTTATGATAGGGAAGAGACTCTCCTTTCTCTTTTGATTCTATAAAAATTAGAAATGGTTTTTCTTTTTTAACCCAATCCGGCCATACATCCAAATTCAATTGATCATGTAAAATGAATACTGCTTTTTCATGTCCTGATACATCTAGTTTTGGGACTTTCTTGTCAATCTGTGATAAATGAAGTCTGTTTTTCATGTCTATGAAATTGATTATAAACTCACTTTAGTTCCAAAAAAATAAATTCTAATTTTGGTTTCTTTCTTAATACTATTATAATAGTATTAACTAAATCGTTAGAACTATGAAAAAATCTCTTACCCCACTAGGCGAAACTGAAATGGAAATCCTGCACCATGTATGGGAGCTTGAAGAAGCTACTGTAGCAAAAGTTCAGGAACGAATTCTTACCAAGCGAAAAGTCGCTTATACGACGGTAATGACCATCATGAAAAACTTGAATGACAAAGGATACCTCAAGTACCGAAAAGATGGGGTTACTTATGTATATAGTGCCGCTCAAGAACCCGAAAATGTACAATTCAATCTAGTTGGAAAGTTAATTGACAAAGTATTTAAAGGTTCACCCTCTGCTTTGGTTCAAACGCTCGTTAAAAACGAAAATCTTACCGAAAAGGATCGTGCTGAAATCAAAAAATTAATTGATGGAATGGAGGATTAAGATGCAAGCTATCTATGAATTTCTTCAACGAATCGGCTTGCAAAGTTTGGATGCTTTTTGGTTTCCGATGCTTATCTGGACAGTTGTGGCTCTAATTATTTTTCTGTCATTCAGGTTATTTGACCGACTAAATCCTTTGTATCACTATCATTTAAGAGCAGCTACACTTGCGGCCATTCCATTTGGTTTACTTTCCACTCTTGGAGTCCACTATTTAAATACATTAGCTACAGTGAGTAACGGGTTTGATCCTGCCTTATTTGTAGTAGAAACTCCACAGACATTATATTTAGCTAGTACCGAGTTAACCACAGATTTCTCTCCAAACTGGTTTGAGCCCAGCTTTTTAATAGGAGCGGCTACCCTCCTACTGGTTTTGATTAGTTTAGGAATGCTTTTCAGATTAGCTGGTAGTTATATCAGTCTAAAAAGATTACATGCCTCTTTATCAAAAGTGGATCTATCATCTATTTCTGAATTCAATAGCTCTAATTATAGAAATATAAAATTGTCCTTCCACGAGCACCCAATGGTTCCTTTTACTTTTGGGTGGAAAAATCCCATCATTGTCTTACCGACGAGCATCCAGGATGACCCCGAGAAAGTCCGGATGGCTATTCAGCATGAACTGGTACATATTCAACGTGGAGATTATTTGCTTCAGCTTTTTCTCTCTGTCATTGAATCTATTTTCTGGTTCCACCCACTAATTCGTTTTGGGTCAAGAGAGATAGAGACCTACCGGGAAATTTCATGTGACCAACAAGTGCTGAGTACCTCCGGGATTTCCTTAAAAAACTACGCTTCTATGCTATATGAACTTTTACCGCTGAATCGGGGACTCGGAAGTTTTTCTGTAAGCATGGCTGTGCAAAAATCAACTTTAGAAAAACGTATCGAAACCATGAAATATCATAAACTTCATAAAACATCGCTCAAGAGAAGTCTTCTTTTTTTGCTACTAATGATTATTGCCGTAACAGTACCTATTGCTTGCTCAGATATGAGAGGACCTGAGGGATTAAGTCCTGAGGAAATTCAAAATGAAAAAATTACTTTTCAAGGATTACTAGTAAAGATAAATGATATGGAAGAACTGAATATAGATATGGAATCTGGGGTTAAAAGCATATCTACTTATGGTTTAGGATCAATATCTTTTCAACCTGGTAAGTTTGGAACTTTTGTTATTTCCTTAAGAAATTTTGAAGATGCACAATTAGCTGGCACAATTTCAGGCAACAAAGCTACTTTTGAAATAAATGAATTGAATGTAGAAATGATATCCAATTCCAAAATTTTGGAAAATAATGATGAAGCAGAACTATGGGTTAAACATTTTCCTAGTCTAAAATCCCCAAATATATTTCGAGCTTTCATGAATGCAGAAATGGATTATTCTTCAATCTTTGAAACTCAGCAAAAAAGTTTCGAAGAAAATGGTGATTACTTCGTTGTAGTTGAAGAAATGCCAAAACTTATTGGCGGTTTAGCCTCGATTCAGGGTAAAGTTCAATATCCCGAAATGGCTAAACGAGCTGGAATTCAAGGGCGAGTAACCGTTCAGTTCATCGTAAATGAAAATGGAGATGTAGAAAATCCTAAAGTAATACGTGGAATTGGAGGAGGTTGTGACGAAGCAGCTTTAGCAGCTGTATCAGAAGCTAAATTTGAGCCGGGTAAGCAACGTGGAAGGAGTGTTAGGGTTCAATATTCTCTGCCAATCGTGTTTAGGTTAAGTGATTCAGATTTTACAAGTTCAAACCAAACTCAAACAACTAGCCCTAATCTAAATACCCCTTCTGGTGAACTAGGGGAACAAAGAAATGAAATTCCTAGTGATAAAGATATTGTTGCAACTCTTTTGAGCTATTCAAATGATTCGATAAAACTTAGGATTACCAATATGAAGCAAGAACCTCTCCCTGGCGCAAATGTTTTAGTTTCTGGAACAACAATTGGGGCGGCAGCAGATCAAAGGGGTAATGTAACATTAACAGGGATTGATTCTGGACGGCAAGAACTCACAATTAGCTTTTTAGGTTTAAACACTGAAAAATTTTATCACACATTTAAAGAGGAGCAATAGAATAAATAAGCCTGAATTTTTTGACAAAACTTTTTTGCAACAACATGATTAAAGTTTCGTAACCTCACCTTGAATTCAACTAAACATGATTTGTTATGCCTGCTAAATTAAGAAAATCGAGAAAGGACAAAATGATCGCTGGAGTGTGCAGCGGTTTGGCAGAATACTTGGGCTGGGATCCTACCATCATACGAATACTATTCATAATCTTCGCTTTCATGTACGGATTTACCATTCTAGCATACTTTATTCTAGCTATCGTGATGCCCGATTAAGGTTTTATTACCTTTTACTCTATTGTAAGTTTGAATCTCCATGTGCATTTTAAGCGTAATTAAATTTTATGCTTATGAAAGTTGGTATTGTTGGAGATTCGAAACGTGGTTTAGCTTGGGAAGGACATCTTCGTCCACACAGTATAGTTCGTCAAGTTGATCTAGTCTCATCCCTCTCCGATCTAGTCAATGTGGATGCCTGTCTACTTTTAGATGAATCGCCTCAAAATCTTGATATTTTGTTAGAAGGAATTCATAGAGGATTTAATTGTTTTTTCATCGCTAAACCACCTACAGACACCTCTAAACTTGAGAAAATCCATAGAGCTTCTAAGGAAGCTGGAGTTTTAGTGCAATTAGCCCATTGGCCAACATTAGCCCCTGCAACACAATGGATGATGGATAAAGTTAATCGTCCTGGGTTTATCCATATAGAAAAGGAAGTTAATAGGAATCAACTTGTTGATATAGAGTCTGAATTCCGTCACCTGTGGATTGATGAATTAGGTTTGTGCTTAAAGTGGATAGATAGTGGGATTCATCATATTGAAGCGAAGCAAATAAGTCTTTCTGAAGGATATCCTGTTATTATTCATTTGTTCTTACGTTTTGATAGCGGCGCTTCGGCATCAATTAATGTATATACAGGTGCATCTGAGAATAATCATAAACGACTGATTTCAAATAAAAATGATATTCTGGAGTGTAACGTACCTACACAAACCATAAAACTAGGGCGAATTAATGAAAGTAATCGCCTGTTTTTCGAAAAGCAGGTTTTTGATCCAGCTACAGCAGCTGAAAAGGCTGCATTATTATTCTTGAAGTCCATTCAGCTAAACAAAGAATCAGCTTATACTAGTTATGATGCATTTCGACTATCTATGCATGTAGATAAGGTTGAAAAACGCTTAAAACAGTTTTCTTAATAGTAAAGAAATGTTTAGGTAATATTAACTTTACTTTGTGTTAACAATTTGGTAACATTGGAAAGGCACAAATATTTGAGGTATTACCATGAAAAAACTTTTGTTTACCCTTTCTTTTATGATCGTTATGTCATTTTCTATGGCAAATGCTCAAGACACTGTTACGAACATTGACAACAAGAAAATAGTAACACATGTAAGTGGGTACAATTACGACGTAGTATACCTAAATGATGATGGTGATATCCTACAGAAAGGACATTACTATAAAGTAGGTGAGCGATATAAGCCTCATGGTATTTGGAAACTATATGACACTAATACTCTCGATTTAATTACAACTGCAAGCTATAATAAAGGTGAGCAGATTTGGGTTGAGACTATTATAGATGGAAATGTATTACATGTTGATCAATACGATCTTAAAGTGAAGCGATTGGAAGAACGAATTGTTGCCATTGAGAAAAAAGTAAATAAACAATAAGTCTGAATATACAGACTAAAAAAAATAGGTAACGAGCAATGAAAACAAGTTTATATAACAAATATTACAAATTAGGATTAGAACATTTCATCAACAAACAAGTCTTAGGATTACACAAGACTAGTGGTTCTACTAATGCTGTTTATTTAACCCTAATTTTGATGGTCATTGTAATTGGCCAACTAATATAAAGACTGCTATTTAGGCTTCATTGCTTTAAAAGCTGCTTTTAATTTCTTTCGTGACATTAGATCATTAATAAAATTAAACTGCCCTGCTTGCAGTCTTTCTCCTCCATCTATTACAACGGATTCTCCGGTTATATAAGGAACTAGGTCAGACATAAGAAACGTAGCTAGATTGGCTAGTTCCTCATGTCTTCCATACCTCTTCATTGGAATTTTCTGTATAAAAAGCTTTTCAATCATTTTATCAGGAACTAACCTTGACCAGGCACCTTTAGTTGGAAATGGACCCGGTGCAATTGCATTTACTCTAATCCCGTATTCTGCCCATTCAAATGCTAATGATCTTGTCATTGCAAGTACTCCAGCTTTGCTACAAGCTGAAGGTAAGACAAATGCACATCCAGTACTTTCTGCATAAGTAGTTACGATATTTAATATCGAACCTTCTTTTTTATTGTTAATTAAATAATTACCAAATGCATGTGTACAATTAAAACTACCATGAAGAACAATATCAACAATAGCCTTAAAGCCACCAGGAGTTAAGTCTTCAGAAGCTGAAAGAAAATTACCAGCCGCATTATTGACTAATCCTTCCATTGATCCAAAATCAGTAACAATTTGAGAAACCATATTTGTTACTGCTTCATGATCTCTTACATCAACAACGTAGTATCTAACTTCTACCCCATCTCTTTCAAACTTAATCTCTTCGACTGCTTTTTTAAGTTTTTCTTCTGTTCTTCCACAAATTGAAATATTTGCCCCACTTCTTGCAAATCCTTTAGCCATTGCTAAGCCAAGACCACTTCCCCCACCTGTAATTAAAATCGTTTTTCCACTAAGTGTATCTTCAGTAAACATGGTTTCCTTAATTTATATTTTCAAAAATTCCCGCCGCGCCCATTCCACCACCAATACACATGGTAACAAGGCCATACTTTGATTTTCTATTCTGCATTTCATGTAGTATCTGTGTAGTTAGTTTAGCACCAGTACAACCAAGGGGATGCCCCATTGCAATCGCACCACCATTTACATTTGTAATATCCTGATCTAAACCCAACTCTTTTATTACGGCTAATCCTTGAGCTGCAAATGCTTCATTTAGTTCAATCAAATCAATACTTTTTAAAGACAGTCCTGCTTTAACTAATACTTTAGGAACAGCTTCAACGGGTCCTATTCCCATATATTCAGGTGCTACACCAGCAACATCAAAACCCACATATCTAGCTAAGGGTGTTAACCCTAGTTCAACTACTTTCGCTTCACTCATAACTAATACAGCCGCAGCTGCATCATTCATTTGAGAAGAATTTCCAGCTGTTACAGTACCTCCTGCTTTAAAAACAGACCTAAGTCCAGAAAGTACTTCAATGGATGTATCAGCACGCGGACCTTCATCTGTTTTATGAACAAATGATTCATTCATGATCTCTCCTTCAGCACTTACTTTCTTTTCAACTACTTCAATTGGTGTTATTTGTGAATCAAACTTTCCATTTTCCCAAGCATTAATCGCTCTCTGATGACTGTGATATGCAAACTCATCTTGATCTTCGCGACTAATTCCATATTTTTTTGCCACATTTTCGGCAGTAAGCCCCATACTAATATATACTTCAGGTCGATTATCTACCAAACGCGGGTTTGGTTGAAAAGACATTCCACCCATTGGCACCATACTCATTGATTCTACACCTCCAGCAATAATAATATCCGATGCGCCAGACATTATACGTTCGGCCGCCATCGCAATTGTTTGTAATCCTGAGGAACAAAATCTATTTACAGTTACTCCTGGAACTGAATCGGGAAGACCACTTAGAAAAACTATTTGTCGAGCTAAGTTTAATCCTTGTGATGCTTCAGGAAATGCACACCCAATTATTACATCCTCAATATCTTCAGGGTTCACCTCTGGAACTGACCTCATCAGATCTTTTATTACTTCACCAGCTAATGTATCAGGATAGGTAAATCTGAACGACCCTTTATTCGCTTTACCACATGCAGTTCTTTTTGCGGCTACTATATATGCTGTTTTAGTCATGAGAATTGAGGGTTGAGGGTTGAGGTAAGATTATTATTTGATACATTTTCATATTTAGAACCTCTTTGCATATGTAAACACCATTATTTGTATTTCGATAATTTCTCTTTCAACTTTTTCAAATAATTCATCATCGACAAATCTAAGATTATTAGAAATAATCAATTGAGTTTGGAGCTCGTATAGAGAACCATATGAGATATCAAGAAACCTTTTAAAGTCTTTGTCCGAAGATCTTCCCGCGCCTTCTACAATATTTGAAGAAATTGATATTGAGCTTCTTCTCATTTGCGAGATTAAACCAAATTTCTCTTCTGCAGGAAATTTTGAAGTCAGCTCATAAATTTCTGTTGCTAAGTCTACTGATCTTATCCAAAATTTAAGGTTTTTATATTTCCTCATAACTCACTTCTCATAACTCAAATCTATACCTTAGTTCCTCAATGGTTTTCCGGTTTTTAGCATATGTTCAATTCTTGCATGCGTACGTTCATCATTTAAACATTCAATAATTGCTTCTCTCTCTAACTTGTATAAATAATCTTCATGTACACTTTGTGGTTCACTCAAGTCACCACCTGAAAGTACATGAGCTAGTCGACCACTAACTACCTTATCATAATCTGTCGCATATCTCGACTCATGCATTACATACAGCATGATTTTCATTACACCGAGAACTTTTTCTCCTAAAACTTGAACCATTTGAGGACTTGGTGGTTGATACCCAGCTTTAACCATTTGAATGGCTTGTTCTTTTGCAGTTTTAAGTTGAAGATCTCTATTCATTACAATTAGGTCTTCATCTCTCAAGAAACCTAATTCCTTAGCTTTATGGGCACTATCTGATACATTTGCTAAACCAATAGTCTTGAAAACTTCTCTAATAAAAGGAAGTGGATCTGCGTCACCTTCTAGCTTACTCATAGCTCTTTTAAGAAGTTCAGTAGTTCCACCTCCAGCGGGTATCAATCCAACACCGACTTCAACTAAACCCATATACAGTTCATGATGAGCAACTACTTTATCTGAATAAAGTACAAATTCGGCTCCACCACCTAATGTTCTACCAAATGGAGCAGCAACCACTGGGATAGATGCATATCTTAATTTAAGTGCTGTTTTCTGGAAATTCTCTACAACTTCGATTACATCGCTAAATCTACCTTCTTTTACAGCTTGAGCAGCTTCCATAAGGTTGGCTCCATATGCAAAATTATCGCCATCGTGGCTAATAACTAAGGCTTCAAAATCTTTTTCAACTATGTCTAAACAATGTTCTAAAGACTTTACAAGTTCAGCACCTAGAGTAGAATTCTTCGTTTTGAATTCAAACAAAGCTACACCGTCGCCCATATCCAATAAAGCAGCAGAATCATTTTCGAAGAAAGCAGAACTTTCTTTTCTTAAATCTGAAACTTTCAGTTCACCGTAGGCAAAAGGAGTCCGTTTGACCATTTTTTTGGAAACTGGATTGTATACATGTTCATCAGCGTAAAATGATTGTATTCCAGATGCCAGCATTTCCATTATTAGTTTTGGTACTTCTTTACCCTCTTTTTTTAGTATTTCAACTACTTTTTCTATTCCAAGAGCATCCCAGCGTTCAAATGGACCAAGTTCCCAATTAAACCCCCATTTCACTGCTCTATCAATTGCCTCTGGAGATTCGGAAATTTCTGGAATACGATTTGCGGAATAAAGAAGAATATCACGCTGTGTTTCCCATATAAATTTACCCAATTCGGAATCGTTGAATGCTAAAAACTGAAGTCGTTTTCTAGTGTCTTTTATTTTCTTTGCTTCCGATATTACTTCACTTTCTAGTGTCTTTGATGCTTCATAATTGAATGTTTCAGGACTAATAACATGAAACTCTCTGCCTTGCTTTGTTTGTACTTTCTTATAGAAACCTGAGCCAGTTTTATTCCCAAGCATTCCTTCTGATACCATCTTTATGAACCCTTCTGGAAGAATGAAAGTATCACGCATTTCATCATTAGGAATCATTGGATAAATATTTTTTGATACATGAGCCATCACATCAAGTCCAACAATATCTCCAGTTCGAAATGTTGATGACTTAGCATAACCAGTTAAAGGGCCTGTAAGGAGATCAATTTCTTCCACTCTAAATCTACCTGAAAAAAAAGCAGGCATGATAGATGCCATTGAAAAAACTCCAATTCGATTTGCAATAAAGTTCGGTGTATCCTTACAGATTACTACTCCTTTACCAAGAACTTTTTCACAGAAATTTTTCATTCTTGAGACAACTTCTTCAGATGTTGACTCAGTAGGAATTATTTCCAAAAGCTTCATGTATCGGGGTGGATTGAAAAAATGTGTGCCTAAAAAGTTTGATTTAAACTCATTGTCACAATCTTCACTAATCTCGGAAATTGGTAGTCCTGAAGTATTTGAGCTTACAATTGTATGAGCACTACGGATTGATTCAATCTTAGACATCATATCCTTCTTTATATCCATACGCTCTATGATGACTTCACAAATCCAGTCCATCTCTTTTAGTTTGTCAAAATCATCATCAAAATTTCCCACTTTCATTCTAGAAGCAAACTCAAGCAGTCCAAATGGAGCTGGTTTCATTTTTAGAATCTTTTTTACACTCTCTTCAACAACTTGATTTGGGCGTTTTGGATTATCACTTTTCAAATCTAGAAGTAATACTTCTAACCCAGCATTTATACAATGTGCTGCTATTTGACTTCCCATTACACCAGATCCAAGAACAGCTACTTTTCTGATTTTAAGCTCTTTTTTTATCATTGAACTCCTTCCTACTCTATGTAAATAGATTCTATATCAGCTTTATAATTTTGTTTTACTACATTTCTTTTTACGCTCATTTTTGGAGTTAACTCTCCTTTATCGATACTAAATGGATTTTCAAGTAGTGCAAATTTTTTCACTTGCTCCCAATGAGGTAGTTTCCTATTCACTTTATCTACTTCTAATTGAATTTTTTTGATTATGGCTTCATTAGTAGTTCTTCCCTCCGTTGGAAATGTTTTTTCCTTTTGTTCAAACCTCTTTTCCATGTTTTTCCAATCTGGAACAATCAAAGCAGCACAAAACTTTTCTTCACTTCCTACCACCATTGCCTGATCGATAAAACCGCTATTAATTAGCGCATTTTCTATTGGCTGTGGTGCGACATATTTACCTGTAGAAAGCTTAAACATAGATTTTTTTCTATCAGTAATAAATAACCAACCCTCATCATCAATATGCCCAATATCACCTGTACAAAACCATCCATCATCTGTCATTACTTCCGCAGTTTTATCTGGTAATTTATAATAACCCATCATTAAGTTTGGACCCTTAGTTTGAATTTCTCCATCCTTTGCAATCCGGATTTCAACATCATCTAATGCTTTTCCTGCTGACCCAATTCGAATTATATCTGGCAAGCTTGAGGTCATTACTGGAGAGGTTTCGGTAAGTCCATACCCCATTCCACATTTCAAACCGATCCCGTTATAAAAGCGCATTACATTTGGTGCTAAAGCGGCTCCACCCACAGTTGTCCCAACTAAATTTCCACCCATACCTTCTCTAATTTTTGAATAGATCAACTTATCCGCAAACTTCCATTCTAAAGCCTTAAACCCTTCTGGTGGATTTTCAGGGTCGTACTCTTCCGCAAACTTAATGGCCCAGTAATAAAGCCTTTTTTTAATTCCACTGAGTTCTTGTCCACGTACTTTGATCCCTGTCATTACTTTCTCAAGTAACCTTGGTACTGTCGCAAAATAAATTGGTTTTATTGTAATTAGGTCTGTTTTAAAGTCTTGAACATCTTCTACATAATAGATGGAGGCTCCAGAACAGATGTATAAGTATGAAGCAATTCTTTCCAACATATGAGCTAATGGTAGATAAGAAAGAATTTTTGGTGATTCAAAGTCTTCTCCTTTGAAAGGCATACGTTCTAAAGAAGCTATGGCATTAGAAGCGAGGTTCATATGCGTTAACATCACCCCTTTTGGCACTCCTGTTGTTCCAGAGGTATAGTTTATATTAGCCAGATCATTTGGTGAGATAGAATTTCTAAGTTCTTCATAAAGTGAGGGTTGCTCAGCATCTAATTTTTCACCCATCTGAAGGACTTCTTCAAATCCTTTTAATTTTTTGTGAGAAGATGGCTGAATACTAATAACGGCTTTAACAGTCTTTATTTCCTTAATAAGTGGTTTTGTTTCTTCAAACAAATCATCATTTGAAATAATATGTACGATAGCCTCAGAATTTTCTAAGATGAACTTAATTTGATCTGCAGGTTGAGTAGTATAAATGGCTACATTTACTGCTCCAATCGATAGTACTGCCTGATCACAAATCAACCACTCTGTGCTATTCTCAGAATGAATTGACACTCTATCACCTTTTCGTACTCCAAGTTGGTATAAACCCATTGCTAAATGGCGTACTTTTTCCTTGAATTCATCTACTGATGTTTCAATCCATTTTCCTTTTCGCTTTACAGCTGAAAGAATCCCTATTTTATTTTTTTCCATTCCCTCTTCTAATAAAAGAGGTACTACGGCTGGCTCATATTTCATACTTTCAATCATACTTGTTACTATGTAACGGTAGATACACTTTCAGATTAAAACATGAAAGCGGTTCCAAAAATAAATACTCAACTTAACACTGTTAATCAAGTATGATTATACAAGATTCAATAAAAGTAAAGGTGGATTGGTTTTTAAAGCAGAACCAATCAAATATGGGAACAGCATTAGGTATAAAGTTTCTAAAAATCAGTAAAGAAGAAATGATTGCTGAAATGCCTGTAAACGAACATACGGTACAACCTTTTCGAATTTTGCATGGGGGTGCATCTGTGGCTTTAGCAGAAACTTTATGTTCCATTGGTGCATGGACTTACCTCTCTGATGATAAAACTGCAGCAGGTGTTGAGATAAATGCAAACCATCACCGTCCGGTTTTAGAAGGTGGTAAAGTAACTGGAACGGCTAAACCAATTCAAATTGGTAGAACAATACACGTATGGGAAACTAAGATTGTAGACGAACGGGGGAAACTAGTTTGCACCTCAAGATGTACATTGGCTATTGTGGATCGTAAATAAAGTTCACGTTAAAATTCTACTAAAACACAGTAATTATTTCACTCCTGAGTATTATTTATAATGGCAAATTATCGTGCTTTTTCTTGGGAACTGTATCTACTTTATGCTGGGTTATTTCCAACATTTTAATCAACTTTGATCTCGTTTCTGCTGGTAATATAACGTCATCGATAAAACCACGAGCTGCAGCCTTATACGGATGAGCAAATTCTTCTGAATACTGCTCTTCTAGTTCTTTTTGTTTTGATGCTGGATCTTCAGCTTTTCCAATTTCTCTTCTAAAAATTATCTCTACTGCACCTTTAGTTCCCATAACTGCAATCTCTGCAGTTGGCCAGGCCACGTTATAATCTGCTCGTATATGCTTTGAATTCATTACATCATATGCTCCGCCATAAGCTTTTCGAGTAATAACTGTCATTTTTGGGACAGTCGCTTCACAAAATGCATATAATAATTTAGCTCCATGCTTTATGATACCACCCCATTCTTGATCTGTACCAGGTAAAAAACCTGGAACATCTTCAAACACGATAAGTGGAATATTAAAGGCATCACAAAAACGAACAAAACGAGCGGCTTTTAATGAAGATCGAATTCCAAGAACACCGGCCATTGATAACGGTTGATTTGCTACAATACCTATACTCCGACCACCTAGTCTGGCAAATCCAACAATAATATTTTCGGCATAATCTTTTTGAACTTCATAAAACGAATCCTTATCCACAATACCCTGAATCACATCGTGCATGTCATATGGTTTATTCGGATTATCAGGAATTATCGTGTCTAAGCCTTTTTCTTTGGAAGCCTCAGGTTCTTTTGAAGGAATATTTGGAACTTTCTCCTCACAATTTTGAGGAATATAGCTCATCAGTTTTCTGATTTCTTGTAAACAAACTGCATCATTAGCAGTAGCAAAATGAGCAACACCAGATTTTGTATTGTGAGTAGTAGCACCACCTAGTTCTTCGGAAGTTACTTCTTCATGAGTAACAGTTTTAACAACATTTGGTCCTGTTACAAACATGTAGCTTGTATTTTCCACCATAAAGATAAAATCTGTAAGTGCTGGACTATAAACTGCCCCGCCCGCACATGGTCCCATAACCGCAGATATTTGTGGAACTACTCCTGATGCCATTGTATTTCGCCAAAAAACTTCTGCGTATCCTCCTAATGAAGTTACTCCTTCTTGAATCCTTGCACCTCCTGAATCATTCAAACCAATAACAGGAACGCCATTCTTGATTGCTAAATCCATGATCTTACAAATCTTTTCGGCATGAGTTTCTGAAAGTGAACCTCCAAAAACAGTGAAATCTTGGCTAAATACATACACTGGTTTTCCATGAATTTTACCAAATCCGGTGATCACTCCATCACCAAGAAACTGCTGCTTTTCAAGACCAAAGGCTGTACTTCTATGAGTTACAAATGCATCAATTTCTTCAAAACTACCCTTATCTAATAACAGATCAACTCGCTCTCTTGCTGTTAGCTTTCCCTTCTCATGTTGTTTTTCTATTCTTGCTTCCCCACCACCTTTTAATGCTTCTTTACGAAGTTCAAGCAGGCGTTCTACTTTTTCATTTGATTCCATCTGACTCCTTAACTATTTCTTTTTTCATTAAAATATTGATGTATTCGATCTGTAAAATCCACAGTAGCACCAGCAAACATGTCAACGTCATTTTTCAAAAATACTTCTTTTTGAATGAACTTAGATGCATCTTTCCAGTCGTTAAAATTATTTATTTTATCTATGGTTTTTTCAAATTTTCTCTCAGATCCTTTAAAAATAATCTCAATAAATTCAGACTTTCGATCTTCTAAAATACTTTCAAGTACCATTTCTTCATAAGTAAAACTACTTGAACTTGAATCTTCTATAAAAGGATTTTCAGAGTATATATCGTCTACTTCTATACCATCATCATTTTCAACATCCTCGTCGATAAAGTTTTCATTTGGTGGTTTAGCTGTCTTACTATTTCTTTCTCCTCCAAGTAAAACTTCCATTTGATCTTGATTTATAAACTGTGCCCAAACTGGTTTTTCTTTGGCTTCTTCTATTTCGCCTTTGCTAGCATCATCTTCTGGAGATATCTCTTCTGGAACCTTAGGTTCAACTTTATTTTCATCTTCAAACACATCAATAAATTCATCTTCTACAACGATTTCATTTGAATTCTCTTTCGTATCAATATTTTCAAATGAGTTTTTTGCTTGATCTAAAATTGAAACTAAATTTTCTCTGAACTCAGCAATGTCTTCCGTATCATCGTCTCTTTGTTCCTTAAGTTTTGCAGCTATTTCTTCTGAAGTTTCAGAAACCTGAGACTCTTCATCAGCTTCTGCATTAAGAGAAAAAAGTTTATTTAATGAATCAACTTGTTCATGGTGTTCAACTTCAATAACTCCATCACTGGCAATATCTGAAAGCAGTTCAGACATCTCTTCATCACTTAAACTTCCATCAACAAACTTTCCTACCAATGTTTCTGCACCCACACTTGAAACAGCATTAGTTTCAAAAAAACCCTCAATCAATGTTTTCTCTTCTGTTTCACTTTCTGGATTGATTTTAGCTTTCTTTTCTTCTTTTATCTTTGGTTTTATTTCTGATGAAAAAGTATTGGAATCATCTGATGAGATAATTGAAATAAAATCAGTTTTTGTAATGCTATCTTTTAGGTGCTCGAACTTACCCGCCATTCCATAAAGTCCCTTATCTTCAAAAAATGTTGAAAGCAATAATGGATCAACTTTACCTCCAAAAAGAATAAACAATTGTTCGAGTTTTTGAGCCCAATCCTTAGGGGTATAGGATGCAACAAGTTTGGCATCAAGCTTATGAATTAGAACTTTACATCGCTCTTTAGTTAACGAATCTAGTTCACGTTTCTTCATATATAAAGGAATAGCTGCACCAAAATGCTTATAAATAGTAAGCCTTTTACATCGCTCTTCTAACTCTAGAAGTGTCAATTCATCATTATCTCTAAAAATATATTCAGCCATATTCTTTCGAGGTTCTACAAATACATACACAATATCTTTAATCACAGTATGTATAATCGAATAAAGTTGATCTTTGGGAATATGAGAACTACCTATTGCTGTACTGACATAATCATTGAATGAGCTTATTACAATTTTTGTATCTGTATTAAACCATAGAGATTTAATTGTACCTAACTCTTCTTTTACTTTATCCTCTAATGATAATCGGATTCGTTCCACCACAAACGATGGTATACCAGATTTAAGTAGTTCATTTGGGTTGTAGAACTCTTTATCAGAGGTTACTAAGGTAACTAGGTGATCTGTTATTTGATCAATTACTTTTTGCATAGAAAAATTAAATAGGACATTGAAAATAGTACCTCTTACATCGCTTTACAACCTAATATCGTTAAGAAATGTTTTCAATTTATGAAGAAAATTGAACTCTGTAATTTTCATATATCTTGGTACCTTAAGGAATGCTTTCTCTAGAGGTCAAACAACTTACAAAATCATATAACCGAAGAATGGTTCTTAGCAATCTTTCCTTTGTACATTCTGAAGGTATTCTCGGGATTTCTGGAGCTAATGGTAGCGGGAAATCTACTTTATTAAAATGCCTCTCGTTTTTACTTAGACCTAAGAATGGCACAATTATTTGGAAGGAAAACTCCAACATATTATCTAAGGAAGATATTAAACCGCTTATCAGCTTTTCTGCTCCTTATGTTAATTTATACAGTGAACTTACATCTTTTGAGAATCTTGAATTTATTCAAGAAGTAAGTGGTAAAGGAAAAAACCCTGAGTTAATTCGTGAGATTTTGGACTTTGTACAAATGGAAGATTTCTCGAGCCAACTTTTTAAACAACTCTCTACCGGGCAACAACAACGCATTAAACTTGCTTCTTCGTTAGTTCGCAACCCACGTATTCTATTTCTTGATGAACCTGGTTCTAATCTTGATGAGAAAGGTCACGAATTGGTTTCTAAAATTGTACAACACCAAAAGCATAATGGAACTTTAGTAGTTATTGCTTCTAATAATCCAGCTGAAATTGAACTTTGTGATAATGTTATTGAACTAATTAGTAATTAATCGTTTTTTCAGTATTTCTTTCAAATCTTCTTTTCTTACATTCTAACTTCAATATTCATTTTTAAAATTATCCGACAGTGATTTCACAAAACGATCAGGATCTTGCCACACTAATTCTAGAACATTCTACTCAGCTTCAAAAAGGCGAAAATGTGATGGTTCAATTAATTGGTCTAAATGGAATCAGCCTTTTACGTTCTCTGGTTGAACAAATCCGTGCTAAGGGAGCTCATCCATTTGTTCAGATTGAAGACACTGAAACTCAACGTTTATTAATTGAAAATGGAGATACATCCTATTGGAAAAATCAAGCATCGGTTGACCAACTTCCACTGATGAAGCAGATGGATGTGTTTATTGGAATTAGAGCTTCTGAAAATATTTATGAAACCTCGCAAGCTAGCAAAGAAGCTAACAAAGCATATTCTGAACATTTCTTAAAACCTGTTCATTTTGATGAGCGTGTGAATAACACGAAATGGTGTATCATGAGATACCCATCTCCAGCTTTTGCTATGAATGCTAAGCTCCCCACACGTGAGTTCACGAAATTTTATTATGATGCATGCTTAGTTGATTATTCAAAGCTTAAACAAGCTATGGAACCACTTGAAGATCGACTTAGAAAAACTGATATCATTCACTTAAAAGGTGAAGGAACAGATATTAGTTTCTCGGTAAAAGGACAAAATTGGGTTCCATGTTTTGGATCACATAACATACCAGATGGAGAGCTCTTTACTTCACCTATTATAGATTCAGTTAATGGTCATATTACGTACGCCCCTTCTGTTTATCAGGGCAAACCTTTCGAGTTTGTGAAATTAGTTGTTCAAAATGGAGTAGTGGTTGATTTCGATTCTTCTAATAATGACGCCTTAAAAGATATCTTAGATACAGATGAAGGAGCTCGACGATTTGGTGAATTCAGTTTCGGTACCAATCCAGTCATCGAAAAACCTATGTACGATATTTTATTTGATGAAAAGATTTATGGCTCAAACCACCTTACTCTTGGAAAAGACTATGAAATTGCTCCCAATGGAAATAGCAGTAATATCCATTGGGATTTAGTATGCATAGGAGCTAATGTTTACCTGGATGGAGAGCTTATCAGAGAAGGACGAAAGTTTGTAGTCGATGATTTGAAAGGCTTGAACCCAGAAGAATTACTGAAGTAAAACTAGAAGGGTGAAAAAAACCATCCTCATATACGGTTTATCACTTGCCTTACTCATTTTCATACTTGAGTATTTTGAGTACCGATACTTAGTTCGTGATCTGTCAACAGAAAGTTTTGTATTTATAATCGCTTTAATGTTTACCGGGCTAGGGCTTTGGGTTGGTCAGAAGCTTACTTCCCCAAATAAAATCCAGAGTGAATTTCTAAAGAATGAAAAGGCTCTAGGTTATTTAGGTATCAGTGAAAGGGAACTAGAGGTTCTTGAACTTGTTGCGAAAGGATTATCGAACCAACAAATAGCGGCTAAACTTTATGTCTCCATTAATACTGTTAAAACACACCTCTCTCATTTATATGAAAAAATGAATGTTCAGCGCCGGACTCAGGCAGTGGAAAAGGCTAGATCTCTCAATTTAATCCCATAAATTTTTACATTAGCACGTAGCTGTAATCCATTAATTATTTGAATCTTAAATTAATAACGTATCTTCAAATAAGTTTTGGGGGTATTTCTAAAATCAGGTTAATACAGAATAGAAAAGGTATAAATAGATGGCTAGTACAGATCAGGAGAATAGGATAAATACGGGTTTTGACCCGGAAAGATTGAATTTATTAATGAAATTAACAGGTCAAATAAACTCAAATCTGGACCTTAATTCATTACTTTCAGACATTATCAATGCTGCAAAAATCTTAATGGAAGGAGAGGCAAGTTCACTTTTTATACTCGACGAAAAAGAAGAAGAACTTGTATTAAGTATTCCAACTGGTCCCATGACAGCTGAATTATCAGGTATTAGAATTAAGAAGTCGGAAGGCATAGGTGGTTGGGTAGTTACTAATAATGAAACTGCTATTATTGAAGATGTATATAGCGATGACAGATTTAAAGGAGATTTTGACGTTGATCAGTTCAAAACTCGAAATCTTATCTGTGTTCCTCTTAAAAATCATAATGGTGAGGCTATTGGTGCTCTTCAGGCAATGAATAAAATCAATAACCGTACATTCGATGAACATGATACTACCATCTTCGAAGCTCTAGCTAATCAAGCTGCTATAGCTATTGAAAATGCCCGCCTTCATGAAGATCAGGTTCAAAAAAAATTAATGGAGCAACAGCTAAACCTTGCTCGAGCTATTCAAACTGGTTTTTGGCCAAAACGTAAACCTGAAATACCTAATTATAAGATAGCCGGCATTAGTAAACCTGCTACTTATGTAGGAGGAGATTACTATGATTATATAATGAATGGTAATCCTAATGAATGGGGGTTTGCACTTGGTGACGTAACAGGAAAAGGTATGCCAGCTTCATTACTAATGGCGGGACTTAGATCCGTTCTCAGAGCTCATATCGAAAACAAACATTCTGTTAATCAGGCCATAACAAGAACAAATAAAACAATATTTGACGATACGCCAGCAGATAAATTTATTACTCTTTTCTACGCAATGTTGGATAGTGATACTCATACTTTACAGTATGTAAATGCTGGGCATAACACACCTTACCTAGTAGATTTCAAGAAAAATACCGTTACTGAAATGCTAGGCGGTGGATTAATGCTCGGCATTATGGAAGAAATTGAATATGAACAATTTGAAATTTCTATTGAACCAGGACAGCAAGTTGTAATTTTTTCCGATGGCGTTACAGAAGCTGAAAACGATAAAGGTGAGTTTTTTGAAGAAGATAAATTCGAAAATTGGCTATTACAACATCCTTCAGAAGAACCTCAAGAGCTAATTGATAAACTATTAAAAGACTTAGAAGTTTATCGAAATGGTGCACCTCAAAGTGACGATATAACTCTTATAATTATTAAGAGAGAAGACTCATAGAATAGTTTATTGCATTATCTTTTTGGATAATTATCCCAAAATCATACTTTCAGGTGATAGATTTCTCCAAGTTAATCCTTTTATTTGATAAAGATTGACTAATCAATAAATACATTTTACTATGAATACGATGAACCGAATCATTCTTGTATATGGTTCTATTTCTGGGGCTACGATCATTGGGAGTATGATGATTGGTATTTACGCTGCAAAATCAGGAAGCAACTCTTTCTTTGCTTCTGAAGCAATTGGTTATTCCATCATGATCATTGGTTTTTCAATGATTTTTGTAGCCACAAAAAAATATCGAGATCAAGAATTAGGTGGAATAATAAATTTTGGAACAGCTTTTAAAATAGGGATTGGGATTTCACTTATTGCAGCTATTGTTTATGTATTCACTTGGGAAATAAATCTTTATCTAACTGACTATGCTTTTATAACAGAATACACTGGTTCGATTGTTGATAAAGTTCTAAACTCAGGAGCTACTCAAATCGAACTTGAAGCCACCATTCAACAGATGGAACAGATGAAAGAGCAGTATGATAACCCTCTTTATCGCTTACCGATTACTTTTACTGAAATATTTCCAATTGGACTATTAGTGTCTCTAATATGTGCCGGTCTTTTTCGTAATCCCAAATTTATACCTTCCAAAAAATTGGACTAAGCTCTACAAATTTAGCCATGACTAGTAAAGTATCAACTCCAGAAGAATATATTTCAGAATTACCCAAAGATCGTGTTCTAGTTATGGAAAAGCTTAGAACTACAATAATAGAAAATCTACCAACAGGTTTTGAGGAAATGATGAACTATGGAATGATTGGTTATGTAGTTCCCCATTCAATCTATCCAGATGGTTACCACTGTTCGCCAGAACTCCCCCTCCCATTTCTAAGTATTGCATCTCAAAAGAATTTTATTGGGCTTTACCATATGGGGATTTATGCTAATGAAAAACTTTTAAACTGGTTTGTCACCGAATATCCAAATCATGTAAATACTAGACTTGATATGGGTAAAAGCTGTATTCGGTTTAAAAAAATTGATCAAATTCCCTATGACTTGATTGCAGAACTTGCACGAAAAATGACTGTACTAGAATGGATTGAAATCTATGAAAAAGCAATTAAAAGATAACTTATAAGGTATATTATCATGAAAGAAGAATTTGGAACACACTCATTGTCAGTAGCTGTAAAAGACATTAAAGTCTCAAAAGTATTTTATGAAACACTAGGATTTCAGGCATTAGATGGGCTTGGCTCTGTAGAAGATAAATGGCTAATAATGATAAAAGATGAAGTTAAAACTGGGCTTTTTCAAGACATGTTTGAAGAAAAAGGACCCTGCCATTTTTGTATTGCCGACCCAGATAGCAATCAGATTTTATTCGATCAACATAATGATTAAGAATCTGATGGATACAGAAAAAAATCCAGTTATTCATTTTGAAAATGGTTATTCGACCCTAGAAAAAACTACATAATTTTATGAAAAATGTTTTAATTGGAATATTACTAAACACACAAATTCAAATAAGGTGAATTCAGGAAATGGTCCATCTATTGATGGTAGTATACATCTGCTGTTACCGAAATCGACCATTACACAACTTTTTATATACATGTTAATGATCTACAGTAAAAACTATCCCTAATTGAATTGGAGGGTGGAAAAATAATATTTCCGCCTATAGATCTACCGAACGGTCATTAATTTGCCTGGTTTAAAGATGTAGCTGGAAACACTATAAGATTAATCAAAAAATAGAAAAATTATGAAACGAGTAACTGGTATTGGTGGTATTTTCTTAAAAGCAGATGACCCAAAAGCTACAAATGAGTGGTATTCAAAACATCTTGGCATTAAATCGGGTCAATGGGGTGGTACTTTTCAATGGAATAAAGCGGATGATCCTTCTGAAAAAGGATTCACAGCTTGGAGTATTTTCAAAAGTGATACAACTTATACCAATCCAAGCACTAAAGATGCTATGATCAATTACCGGGTTGCAAACCTAGAAGAACTTCTAGTTACCCTAAAAGAAGAAGGAGTTGAAGTAGTTGGGGAAATGGAGAGTTTTGAATATGGCAAATTTGGTTGGATCATGGATCCTAATGGCTATAAAATTGAACTTTGGGAACCAAATGATGAAGAGTATGAAAAAATGGGTACTGATGATGCCCTTAACAAAATGGGTTAATCATGCACTCTAAAGATGTTAAGAAGATGTAAAATCTCTCAAAAAATCGCTTTTCTTTAAAATTCACTGTCACTTTTTATAGCTAGCTCTCGTCATACAGGTGGTCATCAGAATAAAAACAAGGAAACAAGTCATGGAAATCGCAAAATATATATTCATTATCGTCGCAAGTGTAACATTATTTGGAATATTTGGAGGGCTAGAACAAAATATTACTCTAGGGGAAATGGCGCTAAAAGCAGTTTTTGTTGGTCTAATTTTCGCAACAGGTTTAGTTTTAAAAGAAGCTAAAACTCTTATCCTTGCTAAGATTTAGGCAATTAGTATATCACACATTGAAGGTTCCATTTCGGCGACGAGATGAAACCTTTTTTATTTCTATTCGTGATTATGAAGCTGAATTAGTTTTAATACATACTCATGAAAAATTCAAAAACTTTTTTTCTAGCCGGTGCTACTATTCTGTTCCTCTGGATTATTGGTGGTCTTAATCCTTATATAAGTTGGGAACAACGCTTATTTAAAAAAGTGATTGTAGGCATAGTTGCTTTGATAGCATGGGCTTTTAAGAACTCTAATAAAACTAAAAGACAAACAACTGGTCTTGTTATTGTATTACTTCTTGCTGCTACAGCTGCATATGCGGAGCCCTTTGCTAGCGATTTAATTTTTGGGCATCATCATCATCATTTCTTTTGCGGGAAGTAATATTAGTCTAACTGAAAATATTTAAATACCGGGTATTCTACATTTCCAGATTCAATACCATTTTGTTCAAAATATTGATCAAAGAAGTTCCAAGTTACTAACCCATCATCAGATTGTGGTTCCAAGGTATAGAAAATTAAATTAGCCAATGGTTGAGCTAAATCTATCCAGTAATCCCCTTCTTCAAATACTTTTGAAACTGATTTAAATTCTCCTTCAATTGTAGCCATAAAATGGCCTTCGAATGCTCTCTGACTTTTATTTAACTTCGTTGTCATAAACACTTCTCCTTCAGCATGTACAGATTCAGTTAATTTTTTAACCTCTATTCCCTGTTTCATTAAATGTCCAGCGATATGTTCTAATTCTGCAGGTATTAGATAACCGCGAGGAAGAATACTTTCAACTGTAGCTTTAAAACCACTCATGTTTTTTACACCTGATAATTCAATTATTCGAGCACCACGAACTAGCTTTTCTTTTCCATTTTCATCGGTATAAGGGATGTATTCGTAGGTTCTGTAATCTGGAATATCTTCTAGATAAACCATCTCAAAGCGGACACCTTTTTTTACTTTTCCTGCTTGTTCTAACACTAAGTTTATCGCATTCTTTTCAGCTTTATTATTTATAGCAACTATTTCACTTGCATTTTCATTGGTGAAATCGAGTATTTTTGATACAAAAGCATGTGTTGAATTCATACGTTGATATAATCGCTCGTGAGCAAAAGACTCACTTAGAATCCCAATTTTATTCCTCAAACCCATCTGATTTACAATATATCTTGGATGGTGATTATATGTGTAAATTTCGGTTACAGGCCAACCATCTCTTAAATTATGATAGCCATAAGGTCCAATATAAATCCCATGGTCTTCCTCAACCGATTTCGTTACTAGTGGTAATAATTTGTCCCATGTAAAATCATATGGAGCTTTCTCACCTGCATAATGATAACTAGGTGCCCAGGTAAGTGAATACCCATGCCAAGTGCCGTTAGTTGTATGGAGGTCAACCAGCATCTCAGGATCCCATTTTAAAATTACATTCTCTATTAGCGCATTAGTTTCAAGCGCCTCCATTTTCATTCCATCGCGATTCAAATCCCAACCTTGGCTATTCTGACGAACCCCTGTTTTCTCAGGGCTACCCTCTTGAGAACGACGTTCTTGAACTCCAAATTTATCGTTAGAATCAGTGTTATAAATTGGGGCAAAAACTAAAATCTGATTATCTAATAAGTGTTTTTTATCACCTAGTAAGATTTCCCTCAATAATATCTGAAGAACTTCTTTTCCTTCTACCTCACCAGAATGAATGTTTCCTTGAACATACATCACTGGTTTACCAGAGGCTTTCGCTTCTTCAGGCGAGTTAATTTTTGGATTCGCTAATACAAGAACTGGAATTTCTCTTCCCTCCAAGCTTGTTCCCATAGATTCAACATGAACTAAACCTGATTGCTCTTTAATAGCATTAATAAAGGCCATTACATCGGCGTATAGAGATGTTTGGGCATAACTTGTTTTCTCAGGAACTGTGACTAAATCTTCACTCCACTGTGCTTGAATACTTTGAGAAAAAATTGTTAGCAGAAAGAGAGACCCAAATAGATATTTCATATAAAAGAATTGTTTCCTAATTATAGGAATTTGAGGTTTACTAAACATCAACATATTTCGATATGCTCATGTGGATTTTAAACTGATAGAATACTAAACTGAATTAACTTAACTACTCAATAAATTCTACTTCATGAATAAATTAATATTCCTATCTCTGATTGTTGCATTGATAATTAGCTCTAACTCTTTTTCACAGGAAACTACTGGACCTATAAATGGATCTCTTATTGTAGTTGGCGGTGGAAGAATGGATGAAAGTATTGTGGAGAAATTTATTGAATTAGCTGGTGGATTAGATGCTAATATTGTTGTTGTACCTACTGCAGCTGGCGCTGAATCTTATGATGAAAACTCCGCTAGAATTTTCACTGAGTATGGGGCAACAAATATAACTGTTCTTCACACCTATGATCCTAAAGAAGCTAATACAGACAAATTTATTGAGCCTTTAAAAAATGCAACTGCAGTTTGGTTTGGAGGTGGACGACAGTGGAGACTTGTAGACTCCTATGCCGGAACTAAAACAGAAGAAATGTTTTGGGAAGTACTTAATAAAGGCGGTGTGATCGGAGGATCATCAGCAGGTGCTACAATTCAAGGCTCGTACCTAGCAAGAGGAGATACAAGGAATAATCAGATTATGATGGGCGACCATGAACAAGGCTTTGGTTTCATCACAAACATGGCAATTGACCAACATGTGATTGCACGCAACCGGCAATTTGATATGTTTGATATTTTAAAAAATAAACCAGAATTATTGGGTATCAGTATTGATGAAGGTACTGCTATAGTGGTTCAAGGGAATGAATTTGAAGTTATTGGAAGAAGTTATGTAATCATGTACGATGGAACATTTTGGTCACGAGAAGGAAGTAGTTTAAAAAACCTACCAACTAAGGAAAACCTATTTTATTTTTTAAGATCTGGTGACAGATATAATCTAAGTGAAAGAAAAGTCATTGATTAATCTAGCTATAAGATTATAGATTGATTCACAATTATATGATGAAATACATTAATGAATTTAGAAACTGATTTCGAGTACAAAACCCTTGAACTTATTCCCGATTTCGAAGGTGAAGTGATTGCAACCTTCATTTCTTCTAAATTGAATACTGGAAATCAACCAAGCGTATTATACATTCATGGTTTTATAGACTATTTCTTCCATCCTCATCTTTCAAAGGAATTCACCGACTCAGGGTTTGATTTTTATGCACTAGATTTACGTAAATATGGAAGGTCTATTCTACCTCATCAACACCCGAATTTTTGTGAGAATATTGAAGAGTATTTTGAAGAAATAACTATAGCAGTTAATTCTATTAACAAGAATAATGATAAGCCTCTTTATTTATTGGGGCATTCAACTGGTGGTTTGCTTGTATCTAAGTATATGAACTCAGGAGAAGCTGCAAACCATATAGACGGACTAATACTAAATTCTCCCTTTTTTGCTTTCAATGAATCAAATATTAAAAAAAAGCTTATTCCGATTATTGCAAAAATAGTATCCTTTTTTGCTCCCTATGCTAAAATAGTGAAAAGTCTATCACCTATTTATGCACATAGCATTCATAAATCATTTAATGGTGAATGGGATTATAATTTTGAATGGAAGCCTATAGAAGGCTTTCCCACCTATTTTAGGTGGCTATATACAATTAATAAAGCTCAAAAAAGTCTTCATAACTCCGATATTAAAGTTCCAATCTTAATTATGCATTCTAGTCGTTCAGGGAATAAAAAGAACTCTCCTGATGATGCTATGAGTTCTGATATAGTCTTGAATATTGAAGACATGAAATCAATTGGCACAAAACTAGGGGATAATGTTAGTTTTGCTGAAATACATAATGGGCTGCATGATATATTTCTATCACGAAAAGAAACACGAGAGGAAGCTTTTAAGATTATGTTTAACTGGTTGAGCTTAGAACATTGAGTTTATAGACTTTTTATTTCCCTTCGTCAACCCATTCTTCAACATCAGTTACTACTTCTGCGAAATCGATTCCATCTTTGGCTTTATTGATTGTAGCTTCATATTCAACTGAATCATCTGAATCTCTCATAAGTAATTTCGTTGCAAGTGCATTCGTAATATTCTGTTGAATTACTCTCTTAAGTGGACGAGCACCATATACCGGATCGTATCCACGAATCGCCATCCAGTCTTTAACTACTTCAGGAATGTTGAGTTTCACGTTATTCTTAGCTAATAACTTATGAACACGTTTGAGTTGAATATCAACAATAGAGCGAATATGCTTTTTCCCAAGTGGATGAAAAACAACAGTATCATCTACTCGGTTCAAGAATTCAGGACGAATGGTACGCTTAAGTTGATCAATGAGCATATTAGTCAAATTCTCATATTGCTCTTCGGTCAATTCATCGTCTGTTTTCTCCATTTCATTCACAATCAGATGTGAACCAATGTTACTAGTCATGATGATGATTGTATTTTTGAAATCGACTGTAACACCTTTGTTATCTGTAAGTCGACCTTCGTCTAAAACCTGTAATAAAATATTAAACACATCAGGATGAGCTTTTTCGATTTCATCCAGTAAAATCACTGAATATGGATGTCTGCGTGCAGCTTCTGTCAATTGACCGCCTTCATCATATCCTACATAACCCGGAGGTGCTCCCACCAAACGACTCACACTATGCTTTTCCATGTACTCACTCATATCAATACGAATCATGGCGTTAGAATCATTGAAAAGAAATTCAGCTAATGAACGCGCCAATTCTGTTTTACCCACTCCTGTCGACCCTAAAAAGAAAAACGATCCGATAGGTCGATCCGCATCTTGTAATCCCGCACGTGATCTACGAACAGCATTAGCTACGGCTTCGATTGCTACATCTTGACCAATTACTCTTTTATGTAGTTCTTCTTCAAGCAGTAGCAATTTTTGACGTTCACTTTGAAGCATTCGTGTAACCGGAATCCCCGTCCAACGAGCCACAATATCTGCGATGTCCTCCGCATCTACTTCTTCTTTTAGAAGAGCTTTATTACCCTGCATTTCATCAAGTTGGGTCTTAGCTTTTTCAAGATCTTTCTCAAGCTGAGTAATAGTTCCATATCGAAGTTCTGCTACTTTCTCGTAATCACCTGAACGTTCAGCTTTATCAGCTTCATTTCTTGTAGTTTCAATCGCTTGTTTAAGCTCACGTGCTTTTTGAATCAAATCGCGCTCTTGCTCCCACTGAACTCTCATTGAGTTACGAGCTTCTTCTAGGTTCGCAAGTTCTTTCTCAATTCCTTTTATTTTGGATTGATCTTTCTCTCGCTTTAATGCTTCTCGCTCAATTTCTAACTGGCGGATTTGACGTTCTAATCCATCGAGTTCTTCGGGGAGTGAGTCAATCTGCAATCTCAATCTTGAAGCAGATTCATCAATTAAATCAATAGCTTTATCTGGTAAAAAGCGATCTGCTATATATCGATGTGAAAGTTCTGCAGCTGCAACGATAGCAGCATCTGTAATTCGTACACCATGATGCACTTCGTAACGTTCTTGTAAACCTCTTAAAATTGAAACGGTGTCTTCGATAGACGGTTCTCCAACTAATACGGTTTGTAGTCGGCGTTCTAGCGCTTTGTCTTTCTCGATATACTTTCTGTATTCATCAAGTGTAGTTGCACCAATTGCGTGCATTTCTCCTCGTGCAAGCGCCGGTTTTAAAATATTAGCTGCATCCATCGAACCTTCTGCTGAGCCTGCACCAACCAAGGTGTGAATTTCATCTATAAATAATATCAGTTCACCATCTGAGTCAGTAACTTCTTTTACTACAGCTTTCAGTCTTTCTTCAAACTCTCCACGAAATTTTGTCCCTGCAACCAGTGCTCCCATATCTAGAGCCATTATTCGTTTTGATTTCAATCCTTCGGGAACATCTCCCCTTACAATCCTAAGTGCCATTCCCTCTGCTATTGCAGTTTTCCCGACACCTGGCTCTCCAATTAAAACAGGATTATTCTTCGTTCTTCGAGTCAAGATCTGCATCACCCTTCGAATTTCCTGATCTCGACCAATTACAGGATCGAGTTTATTTTTTTCAGCAAGTTCATTTAAATCTCGGGCATATTTTTTTAGCGACCCATATCGAGCTTCAGCATTTGGATCATCAACAGATTGTCCACCACGAACGTCGTTTAATACTTTAAGGATATTGTCTTTAGTTACGCCTTGATCATTCAGTACATCGGCTATCTCTCCCTTGGTTTGAACTATTCCAAGTAATACATGCTCCGAGCTTATATAGTCATCACCAAGAGCTGTAGATTCTTTTTGAGCAATATCGAAGACTTCTTTTGTAAGATTGGATAAATACTGACCAGTAACAGACGCTCCTTGTACTACTGGAAGCTTTTTTAAGGCTGAGTCTGTTGTTACTTCAATTACTTTTAAACTAGCGCCTAACTTGTTGAATAAAGTGATGACGATGTTATCAGCATCAATTAAAAAGGCTTTTACAATGTGTGCCGGTTCCAATGCTTGATTATTCCCAGACTGTGCTAGTTCCAATCCTTTTTGGATGGTCTCTTGTGCTTTGAGTGTAAATTTGTTCAAATTCATATTCTAAATCCTCCCTAAGTATTTACTCATATATTGACCAAAATCATGCCCGAATTGTGGTTATGACGGAATTGCAGTATTCTTGAATAATGAATCCAACTCTTGTAGAATTACCACCATTATTCCATTCCTCAGAAACAGGAATTCCTATTTCAAAATGTCTCGTTTGTGAGAAGCATTTGCTTGATCAACAGGAATATATTATTGAAAAAGCTTTTACTAATTATGCTGGAATGAATACTCAAGATTTAGTTTGGGAATTCGCGATTTGTACCGATTGCATGAAAACACAAATGAATGAGTACTCTGAAGAATCTGAACGTAAGATGACGGAGTATTTTCAGCAGCATATGAATTTTACTCATCAGAATGAGCTCCGCAAAAATCAGGATTTCGATCCAAATAAATGGATTTCAAAATGTATTGTTAAAGGAACTCCAATTAAAGATTGTGCTCAATATCAAATTAGTGCACAATGTTTAGGTGGTATGATGTTATTTGAACGTACACCATTTATGATATCTGGTGAAGCAATGGATGAGATCATTCAATTGATGAGCAATGAAACTCTTGGTTTCTTCAATGAATTCAGAGGTAAATATTTTCCTCCACCTGAGGATTTAAATCCATTTTTTAAAGAGAAGGACTTCGTACTTATTTAATAAAAAAGCCCAGATCGTTTCAGGACCTGGGCTTTGGCTTTTTCGGGGTACAATAAATTCTTAATCTCTTACTTAGAGTCTAAACGCAATAAATTGTTTCATATTATTTCGTTCGACCGTTAATAAAACTGCTTTATCACCATTCTCAGCTATTTTTTCTACTTCTTTGTAGAATTCTTCTGATGTTTCAACTTTATTTCTTTTAACAGCAGTAATAATATCGCCTCTTGAAGTCCTCGCTCGAACGAATTACTAGACTCACTAATTTTGTTAACAACAACTCCTTCAATATCATTCGTTAAGTTGAGTTGTCTTTTTATATCTGATGTTAGATTTGTTACAGTAAAACCCAGTTTCTCCTGAATATCTTCCTTAACAGGCATATTCGAAGCTATTTCATCACTTGGACGAATCCCTAAAGTTACAGATATTTCCTTCTCTTTTCCATCTCTAATTACTTCAATATCCACTTTTTCTTCTGGTTTAAAACTCGCTACTTTAGTTCTGAATGCGTCATAATCAGACACTTCTTCCCCATTTAGGCTTACAATAATATCATCTTCTTTAAGCCCCCCTTTTTCTGCGGGACTATCTTCAACCACTTGCCCAACTATAATTCCACGATCTCTATTAAGTCCAAGTGCTTGCGCCATAGTTTTATCTACTTCGCCTGCAGAATACATACCAAGATAGCCTCTCGATACTGTTCCATCTTTTATCAAATCATCCATAATCCGTTTTGCGAGTTTGATTGGTATAGCGAAACCAATTCCATCATTTCCGCCTGATCGCGAAGCAATAGCGGAGTTAATACCAACAAGTTCACCGTTCATATCAATTAACGCGCCACCAGAATTTCCAGGATTTATAGCAGCATCTGTCTGAATGTAATCACCGTATGCTGTTAGGTTGTTTAATGAACGACCTCGAGCGCTTACTATTCCAAATGAAACTGTATGAGCTAAGTCTTCACTTAATGGACTTCCAATTGCTAAAACAAAAGAACCTACTTTTGCAGCATCGCTATTCCCAAGATTTACAGTCGAAATGTTATCAACGTTAATTTTTAATACAGCTATATCAGTGTCTGGATCAGTTCCAATAAGTTCTGCCTCTATCTCATCACCATTAAAAAGTCGAACCATGATTTCATCTGTGTTTTCGATCACATGATTATTTGTAAGTACATACCCTTCTTCCGATACAATTACACCTGAACCCAAACCTCTTCTAACATATTCTTGGGTATTGCCATCTCTACCATTAGGATTACCAAAAAACATAGAGAATGGATCCATGTTTTTAACTTGTTCTATTTTTTCCGTTGTTATTGTAACAACAGCTGGATTGGTTTTCTCTGCGATATCAACAATCGCATCATTCATATCTTTTAAAGTAGCTACAGATCTACTTTCTGATGGAGTTACATCTGTGTTGTAATCAGGTAGGCTAACTAAGTTACTATTTCCAGTGTACGCGTTTAAACCTAGTAATACGATAATAGCAGCGGCAATTCCGAAGAAATTTTTAACAGCAGTATTCATAGTTTTCTATTTTATGATAGTTAATGTTTTTCTGGTGCTACAACGTCTCTTAATTCTAAAATTGTACACCTTTACATTTTGTTACCAAAAAACACCGGAGCATTTATATGCTCCGGTTGCTTTAATTTTTTTTGGTTCGAGTGTTAAGCTATCTCGATTTGTTTTTTAACTTTTTCATCGCTCTTGTTGATGGAAATATGTAGAATTCCATCTTCGTATTTAGCTAGAATGCTATCTTCATCTATTATATCTGGCAAGTAAAATGAACGACTAAATTTACCATATTGAGTTTCTACTCTATGGTAATTCTTTCCTTCTTCTTCATTTTTGAACTTACGCTCTCCACTAATAGTTAAACTTCCTTTTTCAAGATCCACATTAATATCTTCTTTCTTTAATCCTGGTAGCTCAACTGATACTTCAAATTGCGTATTAGTTTCAGAAACATTTACGCTAGGCATAAAACTATCTTTTCGATAATTTGTTGAAGCATTGTTAAAGAACTCATCAACGATATCGTTGAAGTTTCTTGAGAAAAGATCGGTGTTTGGTCTTGTGTATTTAATAAGTGCCATGATTGAATCCTTTTTTTTGATTTAATTAATTCATAATTCATAGCAAAAATTGCAATGCTTATGCCAATTGCATAGAAGTGTATTGTCCTGTCACTGCGTCAAATAAGAAATGAAGAATATTCAGAGAGATTTCTGCCAACTGGAAAGGATGTCATATTGAGTTTGACTCAAAGACAGACTTAGTTAAAGAATTGGCAGTGTTTAGGTGTGAGGTATGAGGTATGAGTTTCAAGGATCTTAAAACTCATAGCTATTAAGAATAACTTTGCTTCCATTCTTTTGAAACTAGAAATGCCATCTCTAATGATTGCTCATAATTTAGTCGAGGGTCACAGAATGTTTCATAATTGTTATCTAAACCATCTTCACTTAAGCCTTTTGCACCGCCTACACATTCGGTTACATTATCTCCTGTAAGCTCAAGATGAACACTTCCAAGGTAGCTACCTTCGGCTCTATGAATGGCAAACGCTGACTTTATTTCTTCAAGAATATGATCAAAGTTTCGAGTTTTGTAATTATTAGAAGAAGAAAAAGTATTTCCATGCATTGGATCTGAACTCCATACTACTGGTAAATCTTCTTTTTGTATGGCTCGTATTAATCCAGGAAGTTCTTCTTCAATTACGGATTTTCCAAAACGTGTAATTAAAACAATTTTACCTTCTTCACGACTTGGATTCAATTTCTCAATTAGTCGCAGGGTATCATCAATGGTATATGGTGGTCCAACTTTTATACCAATTGGATTAGTAATCCCACTTAAATATTCAACATGAGCACCATCTAAATCTCGTGTTCGGTTTCCGAGCCAAACCATATGAGAACTCAAATTATAAAAATCAGTTTTGCGAGGTACTGTTCGAGTTTGTGCAGAATCATAGTATAAATTCAATGCTTCATGAGAAGTATAAATATCTACTTTTTGAAGGCTATTAAATCGATCTGGTGAAATTGCATCTACAAATTTTACCGCTTTGGTAATAGATTCTACCATTGCTTCATACTCTTTGTAGTACACATTGTTCTTCATAAAATCTAATTCCCATTGCTCAGGGTGATGTAAATCAGCAAAACCTTCATCAGCAAGGGCACGAACAAAATTTAGAGTTAATCCAGCTTTATGATAGCCTTCAAGTAATCGCTGTGGATCTGGTAATCGAGCTTCTTTGTTTGGTTCAAAGCCATTAATTAAATCTCCACGATAATTATGGATTTGCTCACCATTTACTTCTTCAAAATCTTGCGAACGTGGTTTAGCATATTGTCCAGCAATTCTACCAAGGCGAACAACTGGAACACCTAGTTCATGAATTAATATGAAACTGGTTTGTAAAAGTACTTTTACTGTGTTTACAATTTTCTGAGAATTAGTAAGGTCAAAACTCTCAGCACAATCTCCAGCTTGTAATAAAAATGCTTTTCCAGCAGAAACTTGAGCTAATTTATTTTTCAATGCCTCTATTTCCCAAGAAGTAACTAAAGGAGGTAGTTTTTTGAGGCTTTCAAAACTATCTTCTAATGCTTTTTGATCAGGATACTTTGGTAATTGTTTTACTGGTTTTTCTAACCAGCTAGTTGGGGTCCAGTTTTTCTGTAGAATGTCTTGCATTGTAATGAGTGAATTGAGGGCATAAACTAAGGTTTTTTTTATTCAATGCTTTTAAAAATTCAAAGTTATCTATCTTTGTCTAGATCATTTATATTCAGTGTTTAAATTTATACTTATGATTCAAACTAAGCCCAGAATTTTAGTTGTTGATGATTATCCAGCTTTGGTTACCATCACTCGCCATAAACTACTTCAACATGGTTATGAAGTTATTACAGCTCAAAATGGCAAAGATGCATTTGAACTTGTACAAACAGAACTACCAGATTTAGTCATTTCTGATGTTGAAATGCCTTTAATGGATGGATATGAGTTATGTAAACTCATAAAAGAAGATGTAAAATTTCGAAGAATTCCAGTTATTCTAGTAACCTCTAGAATAGAAGCAGGTAGTTTAATGAGAGGTATTGAAGTTGGGGCTGATAATTATCTTACCAAACCCTATGATGATGATACTTTATTTTCCAAAGTACTTGAGTTACTAAATAATCCTATTGCTGTATCTCAAGTAACAGAAAAAGTAACTGTTACAATTGAGAATCATCAATACCATATTAAAGCTGATTATTCTCATTTAGTGAGTCTTTTAGTTTCTACTTACAAAAATACTCTTGGTCAGAATACTAGATTAGAAAAGATGCAATCTGGTTTGAATGCATCAAATCAAGAACTTCAACTCACAAAGAAAGAGCATGAAGAACTCTTGCAAAACATCTTTCCAAAGAAAATTGCCGATAGCTTACTTGCCTATGGGAATGTTTCACCAGAAAGATACCCTGATGCCACATTCATGTTTACTGACTTTGACGATTTTAGTAAAATTGTTCCTGATTTATCGCCAGAAAAACTTATTGAATCATTGAGTTTTTACTTCGATAGGTTTGATGATTTTATATCCCAACATAACATCATCAAAATTAAGACCATTGGTGATAGTTATATGGCTGCAGGTGGAATTCCCGAAAGGAATACTACACATCCAATTGATACAATTTTAGCAGCTTTAAAAATGAAATTCTTTGTAAGTAACTTAAAAGACAACTTACCAGATTCTATACCTTATTTCCCTTTAAGAATTGGCATACATACTGGCCATTCTGTAGTTGGTGTAATTGGTAAAAAACGTTTTGCTTATGATGTATGGGGTGAATCAGTGAACCTTGCTGCTCGTATGGAGCAAAACTCTGCAAGTAATAGTATTAATATTTCTCAAGACACCTATGATCGTGTAAAGGACTTCTTTGAATGTGAACCAAGAGGCGAGATCGAAGCAAAAAATATTGGTAAAGTTCCGATGTACTTTTTACATAGGATTAAACCCGATTTATCAGACGACGATTTTGGATTAATACCTAATAGGTTATTTATCAGAGATTACAATTTCATAGCTAAAGCTAATCAAGATTTACATTAATTTTAGCAAAAGGAATGAAGGATTTGAGTGAGCTGTTCTGTACCTTTCATGTTGATCTAAATCATAAAGCCAAAAGTAGTTTTGCAACAAAACATAGTAATTAAAGGCGCTCGCGAGCATAACCTTAAGAACTTTGACATTGATATTCCTCGAGACCAATTAGTTGTTATAACAGGTCTATCTGGGTCTGGGAAATCATCTTTAGCTTTTGATACTATTTATGCTGAAGGGCAAAGAAGATTTTTAGAATCACTATCTGCATACGCACGTCAGTTTTTAGGCATGATGGAACGCCCTGCAGTTGATTTCATTGACGGACTTTCCCCAGTAATATCAATTGACCAAAAAACTACGAATCGTAATCCACGCTCAACCGTTGGTACAGTAACAGAGATATATGATTTTCTAAGACTTCTTTATGCCAGAGTTGGAGTTCCATATTCCTATAAGTCTGGAAATAAGATGGAAAAACAAACAGCTGATCAAGTGGTTGCTACAGTAATGGCCATGCCAGCAGGTAGTAAAGCATACTGTCTGGCACCTGTTGTTCGAGGTAGAAAAGGTCATTATCGAGAATTATTTGAACAGACTATTAAACAAGGTTTTGTTAGTGCTCGCATTGATGGTGAACTCACAGAACTTACCGATGGGTTAATGGTAGACCGATATAAAACCCATAATATTGAAATTGTAGTCGACCGATTTGTTATCTCACCAAAAAGCGAAAAACGTATTGCTGATAGTATTCGCTTAGCTCTAGAAATGGCTGACGGAAATGTAGTTCTCTCTGTTCAACAGGATGGCGATAAGTACAATGACAGGCTTTTTTCACAAAAGCTTTTCGATATTGAAAGCGGCATCGCATATGAAGATCCAGCACCAAATTTATTCTCATTCAACTCTCCATATGGTGCCTGTAAGGAATGTGACGGCCTGGGTTACACCTATGATGTGAGTTGGGATTTATTAGTTCCAAATGAGTCGCAAAGTGTAAATGATGGTGGTATTCGTTATCTCGGCCCTCCTCGAGACATATTTGCATTCAAGCAATTAAAAGCTGTACTCGAAAGCTATAACCTCAATTATGATTCTGCATTTAAAAAATACTCGGATGATGTAAGAGAAATTCTAATGCATGGTTCAGGAGAAAAGAAATTTGCAGTTAGTTATGACTTTAAGGATAACTCAGTTACCTATCAGCATAAATTCGAAGGTCTCCGACGAACCATTATCGAACAATATGAAAGTAGTAAGTCACCAAAACAGCGTGATAAAGCAAAAGCTTATATGAGTAAAGTTGTTTGCCCTAAATGTGGTGGCGGACGACTAAATCAAGAAGCTCTATCTTATAAAATTGATTCCTATAACATCCATGATTTAGTAAAACTTGATATTCAGGGGTTGAGAGATCTTCTATATTCAATTAATCTTACTGAGCGTCAACAACTCATCGGTAATCAAGTTCTAAAAGAAATACGCGATCGCCTTGACTTTTTACTCAATGTGGGATTGAATTACTTAAATCTTGATAGAGAGGCTCAGACACTTTCAGGTGGGGAGGCTCAAAGGATTCGACTAGCTACTCAGATTGGAACTCAATTAGTAGGTGTCCTTTATATTTTGGATGAGCCTAGTATTGGGCTTCATCAACGAGATAATATCAAATTGATTAAATCACTTGAAACTTTACGCGACTTAGGAAATAGCGTTATTGTTGTTGAACACGATAGAGAAACAATAGAGCACGCCGATCATGTTGTTGATTTAGGTCCTGGAGCTGGAGTTCATGGTGGACATATTGTCTCATCCGGAAAACCTGAAGAACTAGAGAGAGACTCGATGACTGCACGATTCCTTCGAGATGAAGAGGTTATTGAGCTTCCTGAGAAGTATAGAAAAGGAAATAAGAAAAAGATCACTATTAAAAATGCAAGAGGTCATAACCTTCAAAATGTTGACCTAACTGTACCTCTAGGAAAATTTATCTCTGTAACAGGAGTAAGTGGTAGCGGAAAGAGTTCTTTAATTAATCAAACGCTTGTTCCAATACTTTCTAATCATTTTTATAAATCAAAAAGTGTTCCTCTCCCTTACGATACTGTTGACGGATTGGACAATATTGATAAGATTATTTCTATTGATCAAAGTCCAATTGGAAGAACTCCTCGTTCAAATCCAGGTACTTACACAAAAGTTTTTGATCACATTAGAAGGTTATTCTCTGAACTCCCAGAAGCAAAGATTAGAGGTTACGATCAAGGTCGATTTTCATTTAATGTTAAAGGTGGACGATGTGAAACCTGTCAGGGTGATGGCGTTCGTAAAATTGAAATGAATTTTTTACCTGATGTATATGTGACCTGTGAGACTTGCAACGCAAAAAGATATAACAGAGAAACTCTTGAGATTTATTACAAGAAAAAGAATATATCAGAAGTATTGAATATGCCCATCAGTGATGCCGCAAAATTCTTTGATGCTCAACCAACCATTTCAAGAATACTAAAAACTCTTACCTCGGTTGGTCTTGGGTACCTAACTCTTGGCCAATCAAGTACCACTCTATCTGGTGGGGAAGCTCAACGTATTAAACTTGCTCGAGAGCTCTCTAAAATCGGAACCGGTGATACTCTTTATGTGATGGATGAGCCAACAACAGGTCTTCATTTCCAAGATGTTAGAATGTTAATCAATGTTATTCAGCAGTTGGTTGATAAAGGCAATACCGTAATGGTAATTGAACATAATCTGGATCTCATAAAGGCAGCGGATTGGATTATTGATCTCGGCCCAGAAGGTGGGCGTGGTGGTGGAATGATCATTGCTCATGGAACTCCAAAGCAACTAGCTAAAAACAGTGAGTCCATTACTGGAATATTTCTACATCAAGAATTTGAAAGGCTGAAAAAAAGTACACTAGTAGGTTAAAGTAATTTTTTGTTTCAAACTCGGCTTTTCTATTTTACTCAATCATGAAAATAATAGGGTATGATTAAGGGTACAATTTCATTTAATAGATTTATAAAAAAACAAAAATCATATCTGAAAGGTCTTATAGTTACTATTTCATCAGTAATAAAGTCAAACACAATACTTAATCCAACCCTATCGCTTAATCTTACACATATTATTCAGGGAGCATTGAATAGCCCTAGTAAATATGTACATGCATCTACTTTTAGCATCTCTTTCCTTGAGGATTCTAGCAAAATTAAATTAAGGCGCGAAGATAATGGTATAGGATTGATTCTAAGTACCGTTTTTAAAAAAGGAAGTAGTCTTAAAAAACTCAATGAAAGAGTTACAGAGCTAGATAGAGCCCTAGCAATAAAAAATGAACCCGGTTCTGGAAGCGTAATAGTTATTAATTTCTAGAATTATTACATGAAAAATATATTCTTACTAGGGTTTCTATGCATTTTAAATTTGCCAATATTGGCTCAATCTATTGTTAACTATGAATCTTATTGGGATGATTACTTAATAAGAAATCTTGGAGTTGTAGACGGCATGGCCGCCGAACAGGTATTTTATACATTTGAAGATTCATTAGGTTTTATTTGGGTTATAAATTCAGGGGGGTTGTATAGGTATGATGGTATACATATTAAACACTTCTCTAAGGGTTTTGAGGGAGGGTTCCTTTATGAGATTCACCAAGATGAAAATGATGATTATTGGATTCCTTCAACTGGAGGAGGATTACATAAATTCAACGGTAGTTCATTTACCCAATTCAAAAAAGAGCTGGGAGCACCAAATGGATTAATTAAAACAATGGCTATCTCAGATTCCAATAAAATGCTACTGGGAATTTACGGTGAAGGATTTTTTGAATTTGATGGAACTACTGTGACAAAGAAATTAACTACAGAAAACGGTTTAATTAGTAATTCGATTTGGAGAATAATTGTTGACAGAAATGATCGAGTTTGGATTGGCACAGATAATGGATTAAGTATTTATGATGGACAAGATTTTATCAATTTCACCGTAGAAAATGGATTGCCTTATAATACTATTAGAGGTCTTACAGAGATGGATAATGGTGATGTTTGGGTCGGCACTGATAAAGAAGGCATAGTTATTTTTAAAGATTATAAGCCCCAAACCTATTTTCATATTAAAGATGGTTTAAGTAATTCTTACCCGCAATTCTTCGCGGAAAATCCAATTGATGGATCTATCTGGATAGCACATCATGGTAAAGGAGTTGATGTATATCGAAATGGAGAATTCGAAAATTTCAATGAAGACCATGGACTTCCATCTAATTATACTACCTATGTAGGTTTTTCAAAAGATGGAACTGGCTTTGTAGGTTCAGAGCAAGGGCTTTCTGTTTTTACTAAAAAAATTATACAAACTATTGATGAACGTACAAGGGGATTTGATAATACCCCAAGTATATCTGTTCTAGAAGATGTAAACCAAATAGTTTGGTTAGGGTTAGAAGGAAAAGGTATTCGTTATTTTAATGATGGTATTTGGAAGTCTTTAGAAAACCCTCCTTTAATTACAAATGGTTATTCAAATGGTGCTGTTGCTGACCCTAATGGTGGAGTTTGGTTTGGGACTCAAGGAACAGGGCTCATACATATTGAGAACGGTGAAATTAAAAAACACATAACAAAGAAAGATGGATTAATTGATAACTTTATTGGTGGGCTAGCATTTGATAATAATGGCAAATTATGGGTAGGTACAAACAAAGGTATAAATCTTATTGATCCTTTTACTTATTCAATTGATAAAAGCTATACCCAAGAAAATGGTCTGAATAACCTATATACTATTGAACTTACTTCAACATCTGACGGAAGTATTTGGCATGGTTCATATTCAGGAAACTTAACAAGGTTTAAAGATGACATTATAACCACGTACGATAGTTTAAATGGTTTACCTTATCTAAACATTTTTGCTCTATTTGAGCATTCAAATAAAACAATTTATATATCAACTTATAATAAAGGGCTAACCATTTTTAGGAATGAATCTTTTTCACATTTCGGATTAGAAAAAGGACTACCTAATACAACTTTCTTTGAGTTTGCTGAAGATGAGTATCAAAATCTATGGCTAAGTTCCTCTTCTGGTATATATAAAATTGAACATGATCAACTTGAGTTATTAGCATATGAAAATAATCAACCTATCTCTTTTACTAAATATACTATTGAAGATGGATTAACTACTAACATACTTGAAAGTGGACAAAACAGTCCGGCTAAGTCCATTCACACTGGTGAAATTCTTTTTACTTCTTCCAAAGGGTTAATTGTCGTAAACCCAGAAACGTCCAAAATCTCTACTGAGAATTTTTTTCCTTATATCGATGACTTTATTGTTGACGAAAAACTTCTAGATATAAATAATCATATAAAATTAACACCAGATGATAAAAAAATTGAGATATCATATTCTGCATTAAATATACATTCTCCTAGGAAAACTAAATTTAGAATTAAACTTGATGGCATTGATGAAGACTGGATTTATGTCGATAAAAGGACAACCGCTTATTATGATTACCTTCCTGATGGATACTATAATTTTATGGTTTCAGCTGTTGGTCCAGATGGACAGTGGAGTGAAAAAATTGCCTCAATTTCTTTTACTGTTCTCCCTCCCTTTTATAAAACATGGTGGTTTATGGGTTTGTGCCTAGTTGGCTTTGTAAGCCTCGGAGCTGGGGGAGTTCAAATACGATCAAATTTAAAATTTAAAGAACTTAATAGAAAACTTGAAATACAACGTAAAATTCAAGGTGAAAGGGAACGAATTTCTATGGAATTACACGACAATGTAGGATCTCAAATTACAAATCTTATTACAGGCATTGAAATTAGTAATCTTCACATAAAAAAGAATCAACAAGATAAGGCACTTTCATTACTTCATAACTTGGATTCAGATGCGAGAGGTGCAATGACTGATTTGCGGGAGACCATTTGGTTATTAAATAAAGAAGAAGTACAGTTTGGTATTTTTTTAGATCATCTAAAGGGTTTTATAAACCGACAAAAGCATTATTTAAATGGCATGAAGGTTTGTATTAATTCAGATGTTGATAAAGGCAGAATTCTTAACCCAACACAATCTTTGAACCTTACTAGGATTATTCAAGAAGCACTTAATAATAGTAGAAAATATGCACAATCAGATTCTTTCCATATTTTATTTACAGTGACTAATCAACGTATTGTTACTACACTAACTGATCACGGAATTGGTATGGAATTAAACACTAATTTTGAAAAAGGGAATGGGATAAAAAATATGCGAAACCGTAGTGAGGAAATTGGTGGAACCTTACAAATAAAAACAGCTATTGATAAAGGAACTACTATCATTTTTGAATTCTAAATATACCCCAAATAGGGTATTATTTTATCCCACTATTATTGTTTTTTTAGACTTATGAATATCCAAATAGCAATTGTTGAAGATCAAGTTAAAATCAGAAAAAACTTAATGGCTCGTTTAGCTTTTTATGATGATATAGATATCATTTTTGAAGCAGAGAATGCTGAAATTGGTATCGATAAGCTCCGATCTTTATCAGAGAAAAATCTTCCACAAGTAATTCTTATGGATATTGAAATGCCGGGAATATCAGGTATTGAAGCAACACGAGAAATCAAATCTGAGTTTCCAGATATTGATATCCTTATTCAAACAGTTTTCGAAAATGAGAAAAAAATATTTCAATCAATTCAAGCTGGTGCATCTGGTTACCTATTAAAAGATGACCCTATCAGTAAATACGTTGAATCAATTCATGAGTTAACTATTGGTGGCGCTGTATTATCGTCTAGTATTGCATTAAAAGTAATGGGCTTTATTAAAAACGAACAAACATCAAAAGCATCAAAAGCTATAGAAACTCAAAAAGAGTTTTCATTGAGTAATCGAGAGGTAGATATCTTAAAAGGAATTGTTGATGATTTGACTGAGCAACAAATCGGTGAGCAACTTTTTATTAGCCCACATACAGTCAAAACTCATATAAAAAATATTTATAAAAAGCTTCATATTCATTCCCGAGCTTCTGCTGTACGTTTTGCTATTACTAAAGGACTAGCTTAAAACTTACCCCCATACCACTTTGTTAATTTAATACCCCGAATAGGGTATGTCTTATCGGAAATAGATTAGTTTTTTTGACTTACCCTAATAAAAGGGTTGACTAACCAAAATATATCTGTAATGTATACACATTTACGACTATGTAAGATACTCTCTTTATTAACCATTCTAATATTTGCTTTTACATCGAACTCAAAAGCTCAGGTTGTAACTGGCATAGACACATTAGGCAAAAACTCTGGAGTGTGGGAATATTATGACTTCACCTCTTCCAAATCATTTACTATTGCTGATACCGCAACTTATACACCTGATTTCTGGGGTAGTAGTAATGAGGGAGTTAATTTTGGTAAAGAATTCTCATCACTTATTCCCAGTAAACGACTTTACTTACTCGGAACAGGAAATATCGATACAGTCAAAACAGTGCCTACTTGGACAGATGCAGCCCCATGGATTGATACTAGCTGGGATTTTTCAAATGGTACTGGTGGGCAACCTATTTCGACAGAACAACTTTGGGTAGTTTACACAAGCGAAGGTTTATATGCTGTAATGCAAATTGATGAACTTCCAGCTGGGAATTTTGGGGATAGTTTCGTTTTTAAATTTAAATACATGAGTGAAGGTGGAACCACTCTAGTAGAAACTAATTTGAATGAAGAGACTGACTCTTTACAAATAGTAGGCACAGCAACAAGTACATCAGGCACTGGGTTTGATTTCTCAAGAGAAGAAACAGGAGATAATAACGATGCTGGCGACTATCAACTCGATTTTGCTTTTGTAAATAATGAAGGGGTTAATTTTGGGAACGAAGGAAGTACTTCTTTAAATGGTACGGGTAGAAGATTTTTATTACTTGGCAACGGCAAAATTGATAGTGTGACTTCAGTCCCTGTTAGATCAAGTGAAGCACCATGGGTCACTGTATCTTACGATTTTTCTGACGGTACTGGAGGACAACCAATTTCTGTAGGGCAACTTTGGGGTATATATACAAGAGAGGGGCATTATGCCGTCATAGAAATTACTGCACTCCCGGGAGGAAATTTTGGAAGCTCTTTTGATTTCAAATACAAGTACCAACCAAATGGTACAAATACATTTGAAGGAAGTGAAGTTGACCCAAATCCTATTCTTTCCATAGCAATTGAAAGTGGGAACAATCAATTAGTACTTCCTGAGACCATTGCTCCAGAATTTTTAAAAGTTCTTATTACTGATGAGAGCGCAATTATAATTTCCAATGAAATAGTAAATTTTAGTCTTTTAGACGAACCTATTTCAACTACAGTTTCGGCTTCTTTTGATACTACTGGTACATCTAATGAAGCTGGGATTGCTCAGACTTTTGTCAAAACTGGAAATGCTTATGGTACATATACTATAAAAGCTGCGCTAGCTTCTGATACTTCTAAGTTTGTAACCTTTTCGGTAGTTGCTGAAGATACTTCAACCTCTTCAGGCGAATTAATAGTAGGCACAGCAACAAGTACATTAGGCACTGGGTTTGATTTCTCAAGAGAAGAAACAGGAGATAATAACGATGCTGGCGACTATCAACTCGATTTTGCCTTTGTAAATAATGAAGGAGTTAATTTTGGAAATGAAAGCAGTACCTCTTTATCTGATACAGGAAGAAGATTCCTTAAATTAGGTACTGGTGATATTGATAGCATTTCTTCTATCCAAGAACGAACAGATGCTGCTCCTTGGGTTACCGTTTCTTACGATTTTTCTGACGGTACTGGAGGACAACCAATTTCTGTAGGGCAACTTTGGGGTATATATACAAGAGAGGGGCATTATGCCGTCATAGAAATTACTGCACTCCCGGGAGGAAATTTTGGAAGCTCTTTTGATTTCAAATACAAGTACCAACCAAATGGTACAAATACATTTGGGGATATAGCGCCCGTAGTTCCAGATACCTTAATTATCGTTTCCGGAAATGATCAAACTGGAAATGTGAACTCAACATTATCACAAGCTTTAATGGTAGAAGTGCAAGATGTAAATGGAGTAAAGCTACAAGGAGTTACCGTGAACTTCAATATCTCTAAGCTGCCTGATGGAGCAATGGGTGAAGGATTAAGTGCAAGTTCTGAGGTCACAACTTCTGAAGGAACAGCCAGAGTTAATCTTACACTAAGTGATAAAATTGGTGAATACGAAGTAACAGCAACAGTTGAGGGTCTAGACTCAGTAGTTTTTAAAGCCACAGCTATTGAAACTCCAGCTCCTGATCCAGTTACTTTGTTAGAAATTCGAGACGGGTTTAGACCTAATAGTTTGATACCACAATGGTCACAAAGTAAAAGTGAAAATTTCCTTTTATACCGAGTGTATATGAGTTCAGAAGGTGGGGACTTTGAGTTGGCAGACTCTACTCGCGTAGGTTCAATATTTAGACAAGACACTTCTGCGGCAATTGGTGACTTAATTGATCTTCAAGATTATACATTTGTGGTTACAGTAGTTAATGCAGATATGCAAGAAAGTCCATTTTCGAATTCATTAAGTAACTTCCCAAAACCAACACCTGAGATTCCAAATAATGTGATCGCAACAACAGGAGATGGTGCCGTTCAACTTAATTGGGCTCCCAACGATACTACATACTTCGACTTTTATTATGTGTATTCTGGAGAAGATGGATCATCTATTTTCCCAAAAGACACCCTTTATGGTGCTAATAATACAAGCTTGGTTATTAGTAATCTTGAAAACGAAAATACCTACCAATTTTATGTAATTGCAGTAAATAGATTTGGAAAGGAAAGTGATTTTCCAGAGAAAATTACTGCTAGTCCATTTTCAACTTTTGAGGAAGAAGATTCTTCTCTACCTAGTTTGATTAATGGATCCACGGTTTGGTCTGATGTTGACAATGACGGAGATCTTGATGTATTAATTACTGGTCAAGAAAGTGAGGAATCAGATCCGGTTTCATTGCTATTTAATAATGATGGATCAGGTAATTTTACTGATTCAAAGGAATCAATTATTGGGGTAATAAATAGTAAAGCGTATTGGTATGATATTGATCAAAATGGATACATCGATCTTATCTTAAGTGGTGAAAATGCAGACGGAGCCCTCACTAAAGTATACTTAAATGAGGAAGGTACCCTAACAGATGCAGGTTTTACTCTACCTGGATTTGCAAATGGCATAATTGCTCCAGGTGATTATGATAATGACGGTGACTTAGACTTCTTGCTTGCAGGTGAAGATAATACGGGTCCTACAACTGTACTTATTCAGAATGCTGGATTTGGAACATTTAATCTACTTGAATTTCCATTTGTAGGTTTTACAAATGCTAGCGCTTCTTGGGGAGATTATAATGGAGATGGAAGATTGGATTTCATTATCTCAGGTGAAATTGAAGACGGTAGTATTACCACCATGCTATATAGTAATTCAGGTAATGGTATTTTTGTTGCTACTGAAACAAATTTACAAGGGATAATCAATGGAACCGTTGCATTTTCTGATATCGATTTAGATTCAGATTTAGATATTATAATCACCGGTTTTACGAATCAGGCCCGAACTAATAGCTTTACTGGACTATATACCAATTCAGGCTCTGGTTTCGATCTATTTTATTCTACTACTAATCCACCTAGCAAAGTTTTAGCAAGTGGTAATAATAATAGAAACGCAGTTCTAGGAGATTATGATAACGATGGTGATCTAGATATACTTATTAGCTCAAGAGGAAGTGCATCAATATTAAAAAATAATCGCAATGCTATTGAAAAGAAATCCTTGTCAATTGGTATTAATGGTTCTGCAACTTGGGCAGACTATGATGGTGATGGTGATATAGATATCATTATTACTGGAAATAGCGATGAAGGATCGACTATTGTTAAGAATAAAACATCAATAAAGAATACAGCTCCGACTACTCCACAGAATCTAATGAGTGTAGTACAATTAGATACTGTAACTTTGAAATGGGATTTTGCAACCGATGCTCAAACCCCATCTAAAGCTCTTACATATAATGTAAGAATTGGCACTTCTTCAGGAGATTCTGATATTCTTAACGCCAATGCCGATTTAGTGACCGGTGAACTTAGAATCCAGGCGTTTGGAAATGCTGGTTCTAATACAGAATTGTTATTAAGAAATCTACCAAATGGAACCTATTTCTGGCAAGTTCAGGCTGTAGATAACAGTTATTTAGGATCAATCTTCTCCGAAGAATCTCAATTTTCTATCTCAAATAGCTTAGTATCTAGTGAGCAGAATTTAAACCTTCCAATTACTTTTGAGCTTTTTCAGAACTATCCTAATCCATTTAATCCAAGTACAAATATTGAGTTCTCAGTTCCAAAAACTGGGTTCGTAACTCTTACTGTATTTGATATTACAGGAAGACTGGTTGGTGCATTGGTTAATGAACAGAAAACTACTGGTAAATATACTGTAAAGTTTGATGCGAGAAACCTCGCTAGTGGATTATATATCTATAGATTACAGGTAGGAAATACTATGATTACTAAAAAAATGACCTTGATTAAGTAATACTTAACTGTCCGAACCGGGTCAATGTAACACTTGGTTCGGTTTTTTTATTGGAAGCTATTTCTATATAAAATCATTTACAATCCTTCCATTGATAATTGGGTGCAGACTTGACTATATTTGTGGTCTTGATGAAAATATTTAGATCACATATTGCTAGAATTTCCAGTTTCTTTATACTCATGTTGGGTATGGTATTACACTTTACCAAACCAATTGAAGAAAAAGCAGGGCAAGATGCATTCGCGTTCTGGTTAGAATCACATCTAAAAACCCAGAATAGTGCAGTTATTGATCAAATTGAGGCACTTTCAAACGATTCGGAAGAACTTGAAACCATCATTAGAAAAGCTTCTGAGCTTGTTCTTTCACATTCTGATGATTTTGAACTACCGGCTTCGAAAAGAGATAGTGATTCATCTAAAGAAGATTTATACCAGTTATTGCTTACGGAATGGAATAGCTATCAAAATTCTTCTAGCGGAATGGGTAAAGCGGTGTTTATTCAAAACATTAAGCCGCAAACTATTCTCCCTTCTGATGGCCCCCTTAATTCAACAGCATTAACTAAAGCTTCTCAACATTTTGATGTAGATCAAATAACAGATATTAATTCGCATGAATTAACAAGAAGTAACTCCCATTTCTTAACTCCACTTAAGAGTGGTACCGCAATAGGTGCCCCATAACAAGATTAACGTTTCTAAGAACAATGTTCCATGAAACAATCTTTTCATTCAAAATTACCGGGAGAGTCTATCACTCACCCCTTTTCTTAATTTTATAATTTTTAATTCTTAATTGAACAAATATGCAAGGCAACGGATTTAAAATTGGTGTGATAATCGCCTTTCTGGCACTCACCTTATATTACTTGTATCCAACAGTGATTTGGAACTTAGAACAAAAACAGATTGAACAGCTTAATCCAGCGGAACAGGCTCAGTATAATATTGATAATGCCGAGAAGCTTAATAATCTACGTGAAAACATTCTTTCACTTGGTCTTGACCTCCAGGGGGGAATGCACGTTACTCTTGAAGTTGGTACGCCTCAGCTTCTTCTTGAATTAGCAGGTGAAGATCGTGATGACTTACTAAATGAAATAGTAGCAGAAGCTCGCCAAACAGCTGCAGACAACGATACTGATTTCATAGATGAAATGGTTGCAGCATTTGAAGTGAGAGATGCAAATGCACGCCTTAGTAGATATTATAGAAGTGATTCAGATAACATCACTCGAAGATCTAATAACGACGAAGTAGTTGTTTATTTAAAAGCTCAACGTGATGCTGCTCTTGATAGAGCAATTGAAATTATTCGAACACGTGTAGATAGATTTGGAGTAACAGAACCTTCTATCCTTAAACAAGGAAGTAATCGTATCATTGTAGAGCTTCCCGGTGTAGATGACGAAGATCGTGTTCGCGGACTTCTAAGAGGAACTGCTCGACTTGAATTCAGAACTGGTGCAGATGCTCAAGACTTCTCAAATTATAGAACACGTGCTATTGAATTCTATAATGTGCTACCAGATACATCTTCTGATAGTCTTTCTCAGCCAGTACAAACTAATGAGCTTATTGACTTACTTGGATTTGTGCAGCAACAAAGTCCTTATGTTTTTGGGTATGCATCTGCAACAGATACTTCAGCTGTAATGAGTTTTCTAAAAGCTTCTGAAGTTCAGCGTTTGTTGCCAAGAAATACTACAATCCTTTGGGGTTCTCGTCCTATAAGCTTTACAGATGGTGTAGAACAATTCGCACTTTATGGAGTTAGCACTGATATTGAACTTACAGGTGACGTAATTGAAGAAGCTAGTATTCAATTTGATCCTACTACTAATATCCCTGAAGTTGCAATGGGAATGAATGCCGAAGGTGCAAGAATTTGGGGAAGAATAACTGGTGCAAATATTGGAAAACCTGTAGCCATAGTTCTAGATGGATTTGTAGTTTCTTATCCTAATGTAATCAGCAAAATTAATGGTGGTCGCTCTTCGATTACAGGATTGGATAACGTTGCTGAGGCTGAAGATTTAGTAAACATCCTACTTTCCGGTGCCCTTCCTGCTCCACTTGAGATTATCGGAAGCCGTACTGTAGGAGCTACTCTTGGGGAAACTTCCATTAAAGCGGGTTTTAATTCGGTATTATTTGGCCTTGGAATAGTAGCTATTTTTATGATCGTGTATTACCGAACCGGTGGTGGTGTAGCTGACTTAGCTCTAATCCTTAATATCATTTTTATACTCGGTATTCTTGCCGGCTTTAATGCAACTCTTACGCTTCCTGGTATTGCTGGTATCGTACTTACAATCGGTATGGCTGTGGATGCGAATGTGTTGATCTTTGATCGAATTAGAGAAGAGCAAAGAAGTGGTAAAACTATGAAGGCAGCTATTTCAGCGGGATACTCTAACGCAATGAGTGCCATTATTGATGCAAACGTAACTACGGGATTCGTTGCCATAATTTTGATGAGTTTTGGTGTAGGGCCGATAAAAGGTTTCGCTGTAACATTACTTGCAGGTATTGCATGCTCGCTTTTCAGTGCGATTGTAATTACCCGAGTTGTTATCGACTACTTAACCCGAGACAATGCCGATGCAGTGAGCTTCGGATAATCTCAAAAAGAAATTAAAAATATTTAAAAGGAATACATTATGAGATGGTTTGAAACTCCAAATATTGATTTTGTCGGTAAGCGAAAATACGCTTATATATTTTCAGCGATTCTATTTTTTGGCTCTTTAGGAACGATTGTCACTAAAGGGTTGCAATATGGTATCGACTTTAAAGGTGGAAGTGAATTTGTTTACATGTTCTCAGAACCTGTAAATACCGTAGAATTACGAACACTGCTTACTGAGCCTTTAGGTACTTCACCTGAAGTAAAACGATTTGGTACTGATAGAGAAGTACTTATCCGTACTGATAAAACTGCTACAAAGGAGGAAATTCAGGAAGTAATTGAAAACACTTTTGCTCAACAATTGACTAACATTACCTACGAATCAGAGTCAGGAAATTATATCAGTCCACGCTTTGGGGAGGAATTAAAAACAAGTGCGATGCAAGCTGTAATCTATGCTATAGTGATCATCTTTATCTACATTTTAATACGTTTCCGAAACTGGACTTTCTCAATGGGAGCTGTTGCTGCACTTCTTCATGATGTGGTTATCACTCTCGGGATCTTCACTATTTTAAGTGATGTTGTGTCATTTAGTTTATTAATTGATCAGAATATTATCGCGGCATTCCTTACTATAGTAGGGTATTCATTGAATGATACAGTGGTAGTTTTTGACCGTATCCGTGAAAATAGCATTGTTCACAAAGGAATGGAATATTTACCGATGATTAATAAAAGTCTGAATGATACATTAAGCCGAACTGTAATTACTTCAGTAACAACCTTGTTTGTGGTGCTTGTGCTGTTTATTTTCGGTGGGGAAGTGTTGAAAGGTTTATCTTTTGCACTTATCATAGGAGTAGTTCTTGGTACGTACAGCTCTTTATTCGTAGCGAGTCCATTGGTACTGGAACTCGACAAGCGTACCAGAAAAACTAAATAAGAAATTTAAAGAGGAACTTATGAGCTTTAATACAAAAGAACAGTACGGTTGCGTAGTTATCGAATTTAAAGGTAATGTTATGGGTGGACCTGATGCGGTTAGCCTTAATGAAAAACTTCATGAACTTATCGACGCTAGTAAAACCAATATTGTGGTTAACCTAGGAAAAGTTAAATTCATGAATTCTTCTGGATTAGGTATGCTTATTGGTGCTCTCACAACCATGAGAAAATCAGGTGGTGATTTACGCATTGCTAATGCTACCGATAAGATTCAAAGTCTGTTAGTTGTTACAAAATTGATCACAGTATTCAAGCACTTCCATTCGGTTGATGAAGCTGTTGCATCTTACGATGAAAACTAACACACTCATTAAATAGAACTTTAAAGGGGTGTACATAACTACACCCCTTTTTTATTGCAAAAAGCTTTTACTATGTCTGTTCGTGTTGTAATTGGCGCCCAATGGGGTGATGAAGGAAAAGGGAAAATTGTTGACCTACTCAGTGACAAAACAAATTTTGTCGCTCGTTTCCAAGGTGGAGCAAATGCTGGACACACTCTCAAATTCGATGATAAAGTTGTAGTACTTCATCTTGTGCCATCTGGTATTTTTAATGGTGATGCAAAATGTATTATTGGTAATGGAGTTGTAATTGATCCGATCGCTCTTGTCAAAGAAATTGATGGTGTCAAAAAAATGGGTTTCTCACTCGATAACCGATTTTTTGTTAGCCAAACAGCTCATGTAATTCTTCCGTATCACAAAATCCTTGATCAACTTAAAGAAAAACGACGTGGTGGAGATGCCATTGGTACAACAGGTCGTGGAATAGGTCCAGCATATGTGAGTAAAGTAGCTCGAATTGGAATTCGCATGGTTGACCTACTGGATAGAGATATTCTCCGAAATAAAATCTCGCAGAATATCCAAGACATTAATTACGCTCTTGAAAACCTTTATAAAGAGCCGACGCTTAATACCGATGATTTAATGGCTGAATTGGAAGATTCAATCCAAATTCTAAGTCCTTATATCTGTAATACTTCAAATATTTTACACGAAGCGATTGAAGCTGGTGAAGATATTCTCTTAGAAGGTGCGCAAGGTTGCTTGCTCGATGTGGATCATGGTACTTATCCTTATGTCACTTCTTCTTCACCAACTGCAGGTGGAGCTTGTACCGGAACAGGAGTTCCTCCAACAGCTATTACTCATGTGATGGGAATCACAAAAGCTTACTGTACTCGTGTAGGTAATGGCCCATTCCCATCTGAATTATTAGACGAAACTGGTGAAGAACTTCGTAAGAAAGGTCATGAATTCGGTGCTACCACTGGTCGACCACGACGTTGTGGATGGTTAGATTTAGTTGCATTAAAATATGCAGTTCGTATTAACGGTATGAATGAACTTACTCTTACCAAAATGGATGTAATGGACGGTTTTGAAGAAATCAAAGTTTGTACTAGTTACATAATTGATGGTGAAGAAACTAAAATTTTCCCTCTAAGTTTAGAGGAAGTTGAACGTATTAAGCCCGTATACACAACACTACCAGGCTGGGATAAAGATATCTCTGGAATGACATCTTGGGATGAATTACCAGATACTGCAAAGACCTATATCGAATTTGTGGAAGAGTATATTGGAGTTAAGTTCACAATTATTTCTACCGGACCTAAGAGAAATGAGACTATTATTCGGTAACGACGAAGGACGGTAGATGACAGACCAATTACTTTGTCATTTCGAAGAAGTGGATACGACTGAGAAATCTAACGTATTAGTTAGTGCAACTTATTAGGTTCTCGCTCCACTTGAAATGACAGAGTCTCTTCTCAACCTAATCACGAAGGATTAAAACCCTTCGCTTGTTTACTTGAACCAATGCTTTGTAAAGCCGTTGATCCAGGATCTGTAGGGAGTGATACTTCGATTAAACCCTTTCCAAGAACAACGTTCTTATCTTCATAGATGCTGAATCAAGCACACCATGACAACTATGGGAAAATCCTGTCCCTCTTTGGAGAGGGACAGAGTCAAAACTTGTTTTGGCTCAGGGAGAGGACAGTGTCGGCTCGTTCTTCTCTCCCACCACGGTCCTCCCTCTGAAATCCCGCACGCGTGATTTCTATCTCCCTCCAAAGGGCGACAATTTCCTACTTCAAAAAAACCAGTCTTCCTTGAAGAGCCTGTGCTGAATACTGAATCGAGTTCAGCACAGGCATTGTTTCAGTAAGGTGGCTTAAGTAACGAAGTGAAATAAGACGGAGGGTGTCTTTCGACTTCTTAGTTCGTAGCCACTCCAACACCCCTCCTTCCGAGTTTTCGGGACGGCTCTCCCCTTCAGGGGAGACTTATTCCAACCGATAGTTATATGTTGATCAATTCATACCTATCGGTTGAGGAAAACATCACTATGTTTTTGCTGATTTGTCTTGATGATTGAATTAAAACGTCAAGACAATTAAAAAAAGTTATCTTGACAAAAAATTAGAAACGTCTAGATAGAAATATTTTTTGTCTAGATAAAAACTCTGGTTTATGGATGAACCAAAATACTTATATAAATACCGATACTTTGATAAGGATGGATATCACCTAAATGTTATTAAAGATCTAGAACTATATTTTTCATCTCCTAAAGATTTAAATGATCCTTTCGATTGTAAAATAAGTGAAAGATTTGATTTGATGTCAGAAGGAGAATGGAGAGACTTTTTATATCATAAAGTTAAAAGAGAAAATGTAGACTTACACCCGAATCGACTCCAAAAATTAATAACAAACTTAGAAAAAGATATTCCATTCATTAAATATGACTCATTCTATGAAGGCATGGAAGATCATACTAATTCTAGTCTAGGTATTTGTTCATTTAGTCTAAATAAGAATCAAAACGTACTTTGGTCTCTTTATTCAGATATACATAAAGGGTTTCTCATCGAATTCAAATTCGAAGAACTAAAAAAAACTCTTCAATTTGAAATGTTAAAGAGTCTCGGCTCAGATAATCAGGTTGGGATTTTAGATGAAATCGTTAAGTACCATGATAATTTTCCAGTAATAAAACCTGGACTTTCATATCACGATGAGCCTGAAAAACATTATGTGAATTTATTTTCTATTAAATCTTCTGAGTGGATTCATGAAGATGAGTATCGTTTCTTTTCACTCCTGAAAAATAGTTGCGGCATACCTATTACTTCGGACTGTATTCACAAGGTAATAGCTGGGTTAAATATCACAGAAGAAAATTATAACGATTTGAACGAAGCGTGTAGAGAGCAAAATATAAAGTTAGTTCATGCAGAAAAAGAACAATTCTCTTTTAAAACTAAATACTAATTAACTGCCCATAAAACCCCTCACATTCTTCTAACAACTGGTTCAGATGTTCAGGGAAAGGTTCCGTCTTAGGTTGATAAGATTGAAAGCCAGTTGATTTATGTACATTGTGATACCAATGTTTTGACCAAATGCCATCTTCTGGTCTGGCACCAGGATTCCAACTCAGCATTGATTCATAAAAAGGAATCCCAATATGATTACATATTTCTGTTAGTTTTTTTCTAGGATCAATAAGTACCTCTTTCGAGTCTATTACAATCGGGATTTGACCAATGCTTTTCAGGTATTCCATCAGCTCTAAATGTGCTTGATACCCTACGTCTCTCATAGAAGGATTTGGAATTTGATTCACAATCGATCTTAACATATCGTTTGGATCACGAGTTAGTATAATATTGATTGTTTCTTTCATGAAGCTCCAATCAAGATCCACCAAGTGATGAGTCATGTGCTTAAAAAAGACAACTGGTGTTTTATACTCACCAAAAATAATCTCCTCAATCACTTTCTGTCCATCATTCTCTTGATCTGCTATCACATCTTCTGCTCCAGGGTGATATTCACATGCATCTGTATGGGTCAAATAATGAGCATACAGAGGCTCATCTATTACGGTAGTGTCTTTACGTTGTGCAAAGGAATACATCAACGCTGTGGAGATATTTCTCGGACCACTCCATATGCAGATTCGTTTTGTTACCACTTCTTGGGGTTTTTAATTATTAAATGCTTCCTCAATCAATCCCTTATACAAGCTTTGAAGTTTTTTTGTCATTTCTCCTGGAACTGATTCTGAAATCATTTTTCCATCTATTTTCGTTACAGGTGTTAAACCTCCAAAACTACCCGTTACAAAAGCTTCATCAGCTCCATATACATCATAAAGTGAGAAGTTCTTTTGAAGACAGATGATTTTATTCTTTTCACACACTTCAATTACTTTAGCTCTTGTAATTCCATTCATACAATACTGCCCAGTAGATGTCCAAACTTCACCGTTCTTAATCATAAAAAAATTAGTAGCGTTACAGGTACTTACAAATCCATTAATGTCGAGCATTAATGCTTCATCGGCTCCTGCTTCTATTGCTTGGATGAGTGCCTGCACTTCATGAAGTTTACTATGGCAATTCAAACGAGGATCTAGGTAATCAGGCGAGCCACGACGTATAGTGCTGGTAAAAAGGGTAACACCTTGATTCGTAGATTCTGGATTCGCTTTTTTGTGCTCTGCAATGATCACAACATTTGGGCCCGAAATAGTAAGTCTTGGATCTTGACTAGGTGTTTTCTTTATACCTCGAGTTATCATTACTCTTACATGGACACCGTCCTGCATTTTATTAGCATCAATAACTTCAAATATTGATCCCTTTAATTCACTTCTACTAAATGGTAGATTCATTCCAATTGTTTTAGCTCCTTGCCAAAGACGATCAAAATGCTCACTTAGAAATACTAATGTTCCATTGTGAAGTCGAAGTCCCTCCCAAACGCCATCGCCAACAAGATAACCGCTATCAAACACAGAAATCTTGGCTTCATTTCTATGAAATAATTCTCCATTAATTGAAATGAGTACATTGTCATTTCTTGAATCTTCTACTGCGTTATGTGTACCGTGTGTCACTTTTTGAATTTTGAGTTAAGAGTCTAAGTACAATCTAATTGAATCTTTTAGAGTAGTAAAAGTTTTTTTGAGCAACTCTTCATCTTCTTCCAATAGAGTAATTCTAAAACCAAGTAAATCTGAACAAAAAGATGATATTGGAACAACACAAATACCAGTTGCTCCTAATAAGTAGTAAACAAAACGAGTATCTAAAGAAACATTTTCAACCCATTCATTAACATATTCTTTCACTTTTGGGTTTTCAATATCAAGTGTTTGTTTCCTGTTAAGTGTTCCTGGTTTAAAAACTATGGTATTATAAAAGGCTCCAAATGTTGGATTAAATGTAAGCTCTGGTATCTCTTGTAAGGTTTCAGAAATGAATCTACTACGTCTTCCAATCTTCTCATTTAAGTCGGTTCTATATGCTTTGTATCGTTCATCTCCGATAATCTTAGGGATTGCGAGTTGAGGTAATGTAGTTGAACAAACTTCAATCATTTTTGCATCATCTAAGGTTTTACAAAGGCGATTAAACTCTTCGTCATTACCTCTATTATAACATTCAATCCAACCACAACGAGCTCCTGGCCATGGCAATTCTTTTGAAATTCCCTTCATGGCTATTCCAGGAACATCATCAATCACTTCAGCTAGAGCATATGCTCTAGCTCCGTTATATGTGATCTGATTATAAATTTCATCTGAAATAAGAAACAGATTGTATTCTTTTGCTAACTCAACAATTTCATCTAGAATTTCTTTTGGATAAACCATTCCAGTAGGATTGTCTGGATTGATAAGTAATACCGCTACAATGTTAGGATTGTATTTTACTTTATTCCTTAAATCCTCCATGTCAGGATACCAATGATTTTCAGGATCTAATCGGTAGGTTAAAGGATGATGATTTGCATGAGCAGCTTCTGCAGATGAATGAGTTGAATATGCAGGAGATGGACCTATTACACGAGTTGTTGGTGCTAAATAGTGATATAAAGTCGCTATTGCATCGCCCAATCCATTAAAAAATAAGATATCCTCTGCACTAACCTTAACTCCACCTAATATGTTTGTTCTAGTAGCTAGAAATTCTCGGGTTTCTATCTCTCCTTTAGAATCACAATATCCATATGTGCGATCATCACGCGAAAGCTCAATAACAATATCTTTCATCCAATCAGGAATTTTAGCGTTCTTCTGAATTGGATCACCAATATTTTCCCAAGATATATCTAAACCTTCATTTTGTAGAACTTTTGCCTTTTTTACAATCTCACGAATTTCATAGCTAAGCTCTTTTGCGCCTTCACTGAGGAGTTTCTGTCTCATAATTTATTGAGAGAAATCAAATGACTTCTTTTTTTATTGGTATTCATCATGTGTAGAAATAAACGCATTTAATGAATTACCTGCTTGATCTTGAACTTTCTTTTTTAAGATTGTTGACCAACCTAGTAAATACCCAGTAATCCCTAGTGCTTGACTCGACCATTTCCAAAAGTTAAAACGATCTATATGCTCAATAATCTTCCCATCCTTGAATTTGAATCGAGCTTCTATCTTATTGTGTACCTTTCTTTTAGTAGATGAAAATGTGTATTTAGCTTCCCATTTAGCAGTAACAGTGTCTTCATACTCTATAATATCGTAAAACTCTATTTCTAGATCTTTTCCTCTTAAACAAAGCATGTGCCACATAGCAGGAACTTCTTTACCATTAAGTTCGAAAGCTTCATCACGAAAAAAGACATCTTTATGATAACATAGTGCCATACCCGAATAGTCTCTTTTTGAAAATGAAGAGTACAAGTTTTCTATTAATTCTTTATTGGACATAATTAATAATATTTCGTTAATTTTATTTGTTTAGGCTTATAAGTTAATGAGCCTAATCATTTGAGTTCGTTAAGAGAAAATATTTCTGGGTTACCTATATGAAGGCCATCGACGATTATTTAGCTGCTGTACAAGATGTAAAAGCTGCTACACTTACTGAAAAAATTGTTTGGATTAGAAATAAGCCAAATAACTATATTTTCAAAACAATAAATCATGATCTAGAAGATCTAGTTCTTAGTCTTCAAAGAATTGATGTAGATGGAGGGTTTGAGTATAAGTTTGGTTTAGTGAAACAAGACTTCGATAATATTGAGATTTTACTAGCATTAGACACCTCTACAAATGATTTTGAACTTAAAGAGACCCTTACTGATTTATATAATTTTGTAGAATATCATGTAGATATTAAAAACCTGGACGGTCTAAGAGACTTTATAGACGCTGTTAATTCTGGAATAAATAATGATACTATTCTAGATTGATCTATTTGAGTTCAATTTTGAACTAATCACTCCCACCAAAATAACTATCATACTGCCAACTAGAGTATAAAGTGGCCAAGCTATTACAAGCCCTTCTCCCGGTAAAACATTTTGAATTGGACCTTTTACTAAGAATAGTAGAACTATTAAACCACTAAAAAAGCCAAGAAGAGCATCGTTCTTTTTTACTTTTTCAAAAAAGATTCCTAATAAAAAAGCTCCAAGTAGCCCACCATATGTGTAAGAGGCTATACCTAAACCAAGTTCAACAACAGTTGGTCTCTCCCCTCCTTGTAACTGTAGAACTGCAAATAAAAACGCAGAACCTGTTAGAATTACTCCCCAAATTAATGTTATATTTTTTGATGCTTTTAGGTCATCTAATTCACTATTATTTTTTCCAAAATAAGGCTTATACAAGTCATAGGTGGTTGCCGAAGCAAGAGAATTAAGAGAAGAACTTAGACTACTCATTGCAGCAGCAAAAAGAGAGGCGACAATTAATCCTGATAAACCTGCTGGTAATTGTTCCACAATAAATTTTGCGAAAATTTCATCCGTTGTAGCTAAGCCCAAGCTATCAGCACTAACACCTTCATAAAAAGTAAATAACATCAAGCCAACAATCAGAAACAGTCCAAATTGAAATGCTACAACCACACCACTCCATGCTAGAGCTTTTTGACCGGATTTTAAGTCGCCAGTGGCAAGTAATCTTTGGACCAATAATTGATCGGTTCCATGAGATGCGAGTGAAAATACAGCTCCACCAATTAATGCTGTAAAAAAAGTATAGGGTTGGGCAATAAAGTCTTTAAAATTTAGATCAAACCCTGATCGAAATATCTGAAATTTATTATCTGGCTCAACAAAAGCTATAACTCCACTCCACCCGTCAGGTATCTTGTTTAAAAGAATAAACATTGCCAAAAGTGCTCCACCTAAATATACTCCAAGTTGTACTACATCCATCCAAACAACAGCTTTAATTCCTCCAAAAAATGTATACATAAGTGTAATAGCTGAAATCACAGAAATCGAAAATAAATAAAGCTCTAAATCTTCCCAGCCTGTAAAAGCTCCACCTAGGCGAAGAATAATTGCTAACGGTATTGCTGTTGCAAATAAACGAACACCATCAGCTAGTAATCTAGTGACCATAAATGTGGTACTTGTCGCATTTCTCATGGATGCTCCAAACCGCTTCTCTAAAAATTGATAGGCTGTAAATATTTCACCATCATAGTATTTGGGTAGAAAGTACATTGCTACAAATATTCGACCAACTATGTACCCTAAAGTAATTTGAAGAAAGGTGAGATTCCCTCCATAAGCTACGGCAGGAATACTTATAAAAGTGAGTGTACTTGTTTCTGTTGCAACAACCGAAAATAATACTGCCCACCAAGGGATCCCTTCTCCACCGAGGAAATAATCTTTAGTAGAAGTTTGTTTTCCTGATACTTTTAGACCAAATATTGCTACACCAATTAAATAAACAGCAAGAACAGTATAATCGATGATCCCAAAGCCCATAATGGAATTAACTTGTTAAAAATGATATAAATTTCTGAACTGCTTTGCCTCGATGACTTATCACATTCTTTATTGAAGAATCTAATTCTGCAAAGGTTTTATCATAACCAGTAGGCAAAAATACAGGATCGTAGCCAAAACCTTTATCCCCTCTTTGATCTTCCGTAATCTCACCTTCACAAATACCCTCATAAGTATATTCATTTTCATCGGTTACAAGTGCAACTACCGTTCGAAATTGGGCACCTCTATTTTTTTCCCCACTCATCTCATTTAAAAGCTTATGTACGTTATCCTGATAGCTAACATCATCACCGGCGTACCGTGCGGAATATACTCCAGGTGCACCATTTAAAGCGTCCACTTCAAGTCCAGTATCATCAGAAAGTGCCGCTAATCCTGTCTTTTTATGTACATATCTCGCTTTCTTTAGTGCATTCTCTTCAAGTGTAGGTAAATCTTCTTCTACTTCTTCTAATTCAGGAAAATCAAGTGTAGAAAAGACTTCGATTCCTAAGCCTGATACTAAAGCCTTCATTTCTTCGATTTTATTTTTATTTCTTGAGGCGAGTACTAGTTTATTCATCAGATATGCGTGGAAATAGTTTATAAAATAGATTTATTCCACTGCCTACAGTAAGCAAAGCATTTAGTGCTATAAAAACTTGATCGTTTTCAAGAATGGAATAAATAGTTAGTAGTAGACTTGAAATTGCATACATCAATATAAAAGCAAGGTTCATATCTGTTCTACCTGCTTTTATTGTATCAATGGTTTGAGGAATCCAAGCCATTATTAGAACAGAAAAGCCTGTCCAACCTAGAATTTCAATGTAACCCATTACTTAAGTTGGTTTAAAATTTCTTGTACTTCATGCCATTTTAACCTTGGCCCATATTGCGAAACAACTTTAGAGGAAGCAAGGCTAGCAAGTTTACCAGAACCAGCATAACCTAATCCGTGGGTTAGTCCATATAAAAAAGCACCTGCAAACATATCTCCTGCTCCATTTGTATCTACTGCTTTTGTTTCATAGGGTTCAATATCAATGAAAGTATCTCCATCAAAAATCATAGCTCCATTCGATCCTTGTGTTATCACAAATCGTTTTGCATCCTTTTTTAATGCTTCTCTGGCTTCCAATAGATCAGATTTACCAGTAAACGCTATAGCCTCTTCTTCATTACAAAAAAGAAGATCAACTGAAGCCCCTATTACATCTTGGAATTGAGTTTTAAAATATTCTACAATGGAAGGATCAGATAAAGTGATAGATGTTTTCACGCCATTTTCTTCTGCTATTTTTTTTGTGAGCTTCATTGCTTCTAAAGCAGTTGGAGAAGCAACTAAATAACCTTCTAAATACACATATTCTGAGTCTTTAATAGCAGTTTCATCCACTTCATCCACTGAAAGATCGGTAGTGATTCCTAAAAAAGTATTCATAGTACGATCTGCATCATCTGTAATCATAACGAGGCATTTTCCCGTATTCCCTTGCTCTCTTTCTACTCCATCTAAATTTGTTTTAACACCGGCTTCATCCATGTCGTGGAGATAAAAATCACCAAATTCATCTGAAGCTACTTTACAAGAGTAAAATGCTTTTCCGCCAAACTGACTTACAGAAATCACAGTATTTGCTGCAGAACCGCCCGACTTACGAACAGCATCATCATGATTAATGGCATTTATTAATTGCGTCTGCTTAGCTTCATCAACTAAGGTCATTAGTCCTTTTTCTATTTCATGCTCATTGATGAATTTTTCCGAAATTTTAAATTCCAGATCAACTAAGGCATTCCCAATACCATACACATTATATTTTTTCATTTAATACAGACTTCCAACATGTTTTCAAGAATTTATTTAAGATGACAAAGTACGGACACTCCACCTTCTTTAAAAACTAAAGGGTGTTCTTTTAGATGTTTCAAAGTTAGTTATATTATAAACTATGTCGGTATTTCAAGATTTTTTAAAACAACGGTTGGCTCAATCATTACCAGGAGCACACGCTCAAAATATAATGCGACCTCGTCCTAGTTCAGAAATTGGAAAAGAATTTAAACCCCACCTGCCCAAAAACGATGATTTTCGAAACAGTAGTGTTTTAGCTCCAATTATAACTTGGAAAGATGAACTAGAAATAATTCTAACACTCCGAACTTCAGGTATTAAACATGGGGGGCAACTAAGTTTTCCAGGTGGAGGAAGAGAAGGTGATGAAACGATTGAAGAAACAGCTTTAAGAGAATCACGAGAAGAAATTGGATTAAAAGAATCGAATGTATTTGTTGTTGGTTCATTATCACCACTTTATGTTAATCATTCGAATAATATGGTAACACCAGTTGTAGGCTTTATACAGGAAAAGCAAGAATTTAGTCCTAATCCTAACGAAGTGGCAGAAATATTTACTGTTAAATTTTCAGAACTTTTAGAATCAGAAAATCATATTAGAGAAGAGTGGGATTTGAGAAATACTACGTATAACGTTCCTTTTTTTGATATCCATCATGTTCCATTATGGGGAGCTACAGCCATGATGATGAGTGAATTAATGGAATTATATAAAGAGTTTAAAGGTGTTTGACGGCTTCTTTCCCTAATTTCATACCAAGAGCAACACCCATTCCACTTAAGCCTGCTACTAGTAAACAGTTATCTGATAGTTTCTCTACCATAGGTGATTTTGATTCTGTAAAGCCCATAATACCTGACCATTCCTGTTCTATTTTCCAGTTTTTCGGAAGGTTGAGTTTTTCGTTAGCGAACTCAATTAAATAATTTTTAATTGAATCATTTATTCCGAAATCAGTTGTTATTTCAGATTCAATATCAACATTTCTACCACCACCAAGTAAAATTCGATTATCTCCTATATTTCGAAAATATACATAACCTTTGTCATAATGGAAGGTTCCTTTCCAAGCTAGATTATCTATTTCTTTGGTTACAAAAATATACCCTCGACCTGGTTTAATTGTTCTTTTTGGCAGAAGTTTTGAAGTAAATGCATTAGTTGCGAGAACAATTCGATTCGCTTTAATACTAATACCTTCATCTGTTCTAACTTCCATATCTTGAGTATTAACTTCATTAATAGAAGTTTGAAGCCTAAATTCGACGCCTAAACTAATATTTAATTCATAGAGGCTTTTTATCATCTTACCTGGGTGTAACATCCCTTCCATTCTGTTGAAAATGGCCGGACTTCCTAAATATGTTTTTACTTCATACCAGTTTTCTTCCCCCGTTATTTCTTCCATCCACTGATTAAATCTATCCACCTCTTCTCGAGATTTAGAAAACTCATTTGAATCTTTGAATATCTCCCACCCACCTGTTTGTTCGAAATCAATTGCTTTATCACCAAGAGTTTCTCTAAGTAAATTTAGTCCTTCATATCTATTTGATATCCGATTCTTTAAAAGTCCTTCACTATCAATTTCTAAATCAGCAAGATGTTCACCTATGGTGCCAATACAAGCAAATCCTGCATTTCTAGTACTTGCACCAATTGGAAAGAATCCTCTATCAATAACTAATATTTTAGCCTTTGGATATTCTTTTTTAAAAAAATAAGCAGTTGATTGTCCAGTTAAACCAGCACCTACAACAATTAGGTCATAGATAGTTTCGTGTAGTACATTTTCCCAATACGATTGCGAAGGCATATTAAACCATTAATCGTTTAGAACTAAAGAAACCATTAATGGAGCTGCTGTTTGGAAAAATCGATCATCTACATTGTATTTTGGATGATGCCAAACATGTGTAGATTCAGTTTCGATACTTCCACTTCCTACAAAGAAAAAAGCTCCCGGAAAATGCTCCTGATAAAATGAAAAATCTTCGCCCGCCATTACAGGTCTTTCCATTACAATTGCTGATTCTTCTCCAAACAATTCTTTCATGGTTGAAAATACATTCTCAGTTTCTTTAGGAGTATTTGTAACTGCTGGATATCCTTTATTAAAATGAAATGAATACGTTCCGCCTGACCCTTCTGTAATTCCTTTTAAGAGAGTTTCTAATCTATCTTCAATTAGGTTTGCAGTATCCCTATTTAACGTTCTAACGGTTCCCCAAAGCTTTACCTTATCTGGTATGACATTATGAGCAGTACCTCCTTCAATACGCCCAACAGTAACTACAGCTGGTTCTGTAGGATCAACACTCCTGCTTACTATGGTTTGGGCTGCATTGATAAATTGTGCAGCTAAAACTACCGGATCTATTGCTTCATGAGCTCTTGCGGCATGTCCACCTTTTCCGATAATCTCGATTTCAAACTCATCCGGGCTCCCCATTAAAGGGCCTTCTTTTGTAGCTATTGTCCCTGGCTGGTGAGTTGGTGAAGTATGGAGACCATAAATTGCATCTACTTTTTTGGATTGTAGAAAGCCAGTATCACAAAGAAGCTTTCCACCACCAGGCAGTTTTTCTTCACCAGGCTGAAACACTAATAAAACAGTTCCTTCAATTTCATCTCTTAGATCAACTAACATTTTTGCTACACCTAGCAAATTCGAAGTATGTGCATCATGACCACAACAGTGAGCGGCTCCAGGATTTTGTGAGAAAAAATCTTTTTTAAAATCTCCCTCCTCTTGCATAGCTAATGCATCAATATCTGCTCGAAGAGCGATTACTCGATCCGACTTTTTCCCACCCTCAAGAATACCTACGCAGCCTGTTTCAAGTGGACTTTCATATGGAATTCCTAACTCATCAAGTTTAGATTTTATAAATTTCGTGGTTTCATACTCTTTGTAACTTACCTCAGGAAATTTATGTAGATATCTACGGTTAGCTACCATTTCAGGTTGATATTTTTCAGCCAATTCTAAAATTTTTGAACGCAAAGACATTGTTTTCTAATTTAAATCATCCGTTGCAAGATAATACGGCTTAATTTTCTATAGTGTAACTTAGCAATCAGAAATACGTAATTTGTTATTGTCGTCTGCAAATTCTAGAAATTACATATGAAAAGACTATCCTGGGAAATAATTTTATCTGGTTTATTTTTTGTTGCTATTGCACTCTATTTACTTGGAAAACCGTCTGGAGAGTATCATGAAGGACCAATAGCTAGCAATGAACCAAATGCTCCTAAACCACCATCAACTCCTTCTTCAGTACATGTTATTGATATTGAAAGTCTGAAGGAATTAGCAGTTCTTAAAGAATTAGAATCTAATGAGGATGGTGATCAAGCTGAAAGCCTTAGGAAACTTAAGTCATTAGCACATCTTATCCCATCTGAAGCTCGTGATGAATTTCTTACAGAGATTGATAATGTTCTTAAGGAACTTTCAAATGGTGATATAAAAATCAATTTTGATAGTGATGACCAACTTATCATAGTAAATCGTGATTATGATAACCTAAAATTAGATGCTTGGGGAGAAACTTCGCCAGGTGTGTATACTTTCATGAGTGAATTTGACGCATCAGATATTACAGAAGCATCCATCACACTTCCAGGTGGATCAATAACAATAGTAGGTACCAACGAAAATAATGCCAGATTTACGGTTCAAGCATCTGGGCAAATATCCTCTAAGGAAGATTTAACTTCTAAAGTTAGAACCATTTCTAACATAGGAAAGGATAGAGCCATTTTTTCACTTGAAACAGATGAATACTCCTCCGACAATTTAAACATCCAACTTCAAGCTACACTTTATATTCCAGAGAATATGGAACTAAGCACATCTACAAAATCTGGACATATTGAGGTTACTAATATTATTGGAGATCAAGTTTATGAGACTGGTGGTGGTCATATAAAACTGAATCGAGTTAAAGGTGATATTATTGCGATTTCTGGAGGAGGGCATGTTTCAGCCGTTGAAGTTTCTGGTGATATAACTATGAAATCGGTTGGTGGGCATCTTACTCTAAAAAAATGTGACGGAGATGCAACCTTGGATACTAAAGGTGGAAATATTGAAATCAAAGATGTAAAAGGTGAAATAATCTCTTCAACTCAAGGTGGAAATATTTTAATAGCCCTAAGTGAGTTAATGGATGATATTACAGCTGAAACCTCTGCTGGTAATATTCAAATATTTATTCCATCAAACTCTAGTGCTGAAATCGAAATTGAAGCAAGTAATTCGGTTGAATTAAATGGCTTTTCATTTTCTACTTTTGATGGGAATAAATCAAAAAACAAAGCTACTGGGAAGCTAAATAATGGTGGCCCTGATGTTATCGCATTTACTAAGTATGGGAAAGTGATCATAACTGGAAATGAGTAATACTGCAGAACATCATTTTTCAAAAGATGGCTCTTCTACTCTTTATTCCAATAAATTTGGTCAGTTTTACCACAACCCTAATGGAGCGATTTCTGAAAGTAAGCATGTATTTTTTGACGCTTCGGGATTAACGCAAGCACTAGATAAAACGACAGACCATTTATCGATATTTGAAATTGGATTTGGTACTGGACTTAATTTTCTACTTCTTCTTGATCAATACATTTCAAAAAATCTAAGTTTTCCTATTCACTTTTATTCGGTGGAAGCATTTCCAGTTAATGAAGAAACTGCTTCTAAATTTAACTTCAGCAATTTTTTAGAACATGAAGAACTGAATGAAATTCTTCCAAATATATTTCGACAGATTCAGCCTGGGAAAAATACTTTTCACCCTCTTACCAATAGTAATGTTCAATTACATCTTTATTACAGCCTTTTTGAGGAGATTGATTCCACTGATCACAAAATAAATTTTATACTTCACGATGCATTCTCACCAGATGTAAATCAAGAGCTTTGGAGTGTAAATACTTTCAAAAAACTTGCTTCCTTTTGTACAAATGATGCCGTTTTGTCTACCTACTGTGCCGCTTCAAAAGCACGAGCAGCAATGGCAAAAGCTGGTTGGTTAATTGGAAGGGCGCCCGGCGCTTTAGGAAAAAGAGAAATGACTATTGCCTCTCTAAGTGAAGAAAAAATTGTGCATTTAAAAAGAGTACATGAACAACGATTAATAGAGCGACTAGATTCTGGTGAGTTCGAGAAAGTTGACGATTGACTATAATAATTAATAGTCATTCGCCATAATTCTAATCTATTAGAGAGATATAAAGCGGATATTTTGAATCCCTTTCAGCCCTGTAATTTCAGAGCGTTCTGAATCATCAAGTTGTTTGTCAACAGAAACAGCTGTTATTGCATTTGAACCTTTCTCGGAACGGCCCAAACTTAATGCTGCAATATTGATATCATTTTCGGCAAGCGCACTACTTACAGATGCAAGCATACCTGGTTTATCTACGTTTCTGTATAAAATGATGTCTCCTTCTAAACGAAGTTCCAATCCATAATTATCAATTTCAACAATACGGTAGTCATTTTCTCCAAAAATTGCTGCAGAAATACTGGTATAATCTGCCCCTTTTGGTAACCTAATTGTAACTAAGTCACTGTAGGTTTTAGTTTTATTAGAAGTTACTTCTTTAATATTAAAGCCTCGCTTATCAGCATAAACTCTAGCATTAATTAAGTTAATTGGGTCATCAACATATTCTGAAAGCATTCCTTTAAGAATACCATCTGTTAAGACTTCTGCATATTTAGCTGAGTCGCCAGCATATTCGAATTCAAAGCTATTTGCATGATCTGGTGAAAGTTGAATAATCATTCTTCCAAGCTTTTCAGCTAGTTGCAAATAGGGCTGTACTTCTTTATTAGTTAGTAGTGAAATTGACTTTCCATTCAAGCTACCTTTATAATTTTTGTTCTCTAATGCATCGGCCATTTGAGCTGCTATCTGTTCAGCCACTTTTTCTTGTGCCTCTTCCGTTGAAGCTCCTAAGTGAGGAGTACAAATAATTTTTGGGTGAGCCAAAACTTTATAAAGGTCTTCTGAAGGTGGTTCTGAGCTGTACACATCAAGTGCAACACCACCAACTACACCGTCATCGATCAGCTGTGGAAGATCCATTTCCTCGTAAATACCACCACGAGCACAGTTAACTAGCCTAATTCCTTTTTTTAATTTATCAGCATTCTTAAGAGAAACCATTCCTTTCGTCTTCTCTGTCAATGGAGTATGAACAGTTAAATAATCTGAACTACCTAGTAATTCATCTAACTCTACTAGTTTTACACCAAGAGATTGTGCATGTTCTTCAGTTGAAAATGGATCGAAAGCTTGTACTTCCATACCAAAAGCAATCATTCGCTTTGCAACCTCAGAACCAATTTTACCAAGGCCTACAATACCTAGAGATTTACCATGTACTTCCGTTCCCATGTATGCTTTACGATCCCATCCACCATCTTTAACAGTTGCAACTGATGTTGGGATATTTCTAGATAAAGCAATAAGCATTCCACAAGTATGCTCTGCAGTAGATATAGTATTACCATCAGGTGTATTCATTACTAATACCCCTTTTGCTGTAGACGATGGGATGTCAATATTATCAACTCCAACACCTGCACGACCAATAACTTTCATATTGATTGCCTTTTCAAGTAGGTCTGGAGTTACAGTTGTTGCACTACGAACAACCATTCCATCATATTCTGCAATTCTAGAGAATAATTCTTCTTGAGTGAGTTTTCCAGGTTGGTCTGCTTGAATTCCACGTTCTTTAAAGATGTCTCCACAAATTGGATCAACACCATCTAATAATAAAACTTTAAATGACATAATAAGTGAGTGATTAAGTGAGTGAGTTTTAGCAGTTAATCTTCTACAAATTCTTTTAAGAGATCCTGAATTTCTTTAATCCCTTGTTTGCTTTCTGATGAATACGCCAAAATTGGAACAACAATATTCATCTCTGCTAATATTTTCTTTATATCTGCTTTTGCAGATGCAACCTTATTCTTAGAAATTTTATCTGCTTTCGAAAGCAATACACAAAATGGCATTTGATTCGAAGCCATCCAAAAGATGAAATCTTCATCTAATGTTGTTGGTTTATGCCGAACATCAACTAAATGAACAATTAATTTTAATGCTTTTCTATTCAGAAGGTATTCTCTGATATTTCTTCCCCATCTATTCCTTTCTTTGATCGGAACTTTGGCATATCCATAACCAGGTAGATCCACAAAAAAGCAAGCATCCCCAATTTGATAATAATTCATCTGCTGGGTTTTTCCAGGCACATTAGATGTTCTTGCGAGCTTTTTACGGTTAAGCAACCCATTAATTAGTGAGGACTTCCCCACATTTGATCTGCCCGCAAAACAAATTTCCGGAAGTGATTCTGGTGGACAATCTTCTAATCTTGGTGCACTGGTAATAAAAGTGGCAGGGTTATTATACATTAAACTAATTCGTTTTCTTCTTTTTCAACACCAAAATTAACTGGAACTGGATACTTTCCAGTAAAGCAGGCAGTACAATAATCATGCTTTGATGTATTTGCTTCTTTCACAGCATTTACTAATCCATCTGAAGACAAGTATCTTAAGCTATCTACCCCAATTTCTTTTGCCATTCTATCAATATCACGATCAAATTTATTAGCAATTAATTCCTCCGGAGTTGGGAAATCCATACCATAATAACATGGACTTATTATCGGAGGAGAACTAACTATAAAGTGAATCTCTGTTGGATTACATGCTCGAATCATATCAACCAAAAGCTTAGACGTAGTCCCTCTTACAATGGAATCATCTACTATAATTACACTTCTTCCTTCAATTACACCACGAACTGGATTGAACTTAGTACGAACTTTTTGTTCTCTAGATTTTTGTCCAGGAGAAATAAACGTCCTTCCAACATAGTGGTTTCTTATTAGACCAATATCGTACTTACAATCGTGCCCTAGTTTTTGATTTTCACTAGCGTATCCTAATGCGGCTGTATTACTAGAATCGGGTACCGATATGATTACTGGTTTTCTGTCGCCTTGATTTTGGATAACAACCTCATTAACTGGATGTTCTTTTGCGAGAGCTTTACCAAGATTACGACGTATTTTATCAACCATTTCTCCAAAAATCATACTATCAGGTCTGGAAAAATAAACATATTCAAAAATGCACTGACTAGTACTTGTTCCAATTTCTGGCTCAATGAAATAAGACTTAGGCTCACCAGCTTCAGTGGCCTCTTTATCAATTACAATCACTTCACCAGGTTCTACATCTCGTATATATTCTGCGTTATTTATATCGAATGCGCAGGTTTCACTTGCCACACAAAATTTCCCATCAATCTTACCTAGTGCAAGTGGCCTGAAGCCATTTGGATCTCTAACAGCGATTAATTTATCATCTGTAAGCATGACCAAACAGTACGCCCCTTCAATTTGCTTGAGAGCGTCCATAATCTGGTCTATTTGATCTTCGAACTCGCTTTGGGCAATTAGGTGCAGGATTAATTCTGTATCAGATGTACTTTGAAAGATTACACCTTCGTCTCTAAATCGCTCACGGATTTGTTTAGCATTTGACAAGTTTCCATTATGCCCAATCGCAATATTTCCACTTCTATAATGCACTCTAAAAGGCTGGATATTAGCAGGGTTTTTAGAAGACCCAGAAGTGGAATATCTATTATGACCAATAGCAGATCGTCCTTTTAATATCTTATTTATGATTTTGGGTTTATCAAATACACTTAATACCAATCCAAAATCCTTGTACATCGGCATTACAGGGCGTTTTTTCGCCTCATCAAAATGTGAGGTAACAATACCTGCAGATTCCTGCCCCCTATGTTGAAGGGAATGTAACCCATAGTAGGTTAATAGTGCCGCGTCTTCATGATCAAAAACGCCAAAAATGCCACAATACTCGCGTGGTTTATCGCTCATTAAGTCTGCTCCAAAAGTGAGGTTTTGTAGAGAGCAACTAAGATAAGAAATGAAAAGCGTAAGTGTGAATTAGAACTTCGTAAATTCTAATTTTTAAAAAGAGTGGTCCTATTTATTTAAATAAGACCACTCTGGTATATTTTAAGCTAAACTAGCTTCTAGTACAATATTCGCAGTAAGAGCTCTTGAAACTGGACAAGCTGCTTTTGTAGCCTCTGCAATTTTTTGGAAGTCTGCATTACTTAATCCTGGGACATCCGCTACTGCTATCAACCTAACCGTTGAAATTGTTGGAGAGCCATCAATCATTTCTAAAGTAACAGTCGCTTTTGTGCTTACACTTTTTGAAGTGTGACCTGCTTTGTGAAGTTCATTCGAAAGCGCCATAGAATAGCAACCTGCATGTGCAGCTCCGATTAGTTCTTCTGGGTTACTCTTTCCTTCGTCTTCGAAACGAGAAGCAAAAGTATACGCGGCTCCATCGAGCACTCCACTTTCCGAACTCATTGTTCCTGATCCACCTTTTAAATCTCCACTCCAAAGTGCTGATGCTTTTTTATCTGGCATAATTAGTTTCTTTATTTGTTGTTGGTTATTTGATTAAGTAACAGGCTTGAAACATAATGCATTCCGATATTCTCTTAAAAGCCAGTTCATGACAAGCCTTTATGGATCTACTTAATCAATGTCATTTTACTCAGTATAACATTACCAGAAGCTTCTAATCTATATAAATAAACCCCACTAGCAAGGTTTCCTCCATTAAATAAAACTCGATGAGTACCTTTTGTAAGTTCTTCATCTACTAGATTTGCAACTTCGCGCCCTAACAAATCATAAACTATTAATGAAACGAAAGAATTTTTCGGTATAGTAAAGTTTATATAAGTTGAAGGATTAAATGGGTTAGGATTGGCATTCAATTCCAAATTCTGAACTTTTTTATCTAAAATAGAAACTGAATCTGATTCCGAGTTATTGGATATATTTTCAACATAGTTATGTCCGAGACTTGCTATTACACCATCATTAAAATTATACATTTCAAGTTTAACTAAAGAATTCAGATCATCTTTTATTAATGAATTTGGAACTGAAACATGAAATATTTTTGCTTCGGAATAATCATTAAGCTCTCTCAGTTCATCTCTTCGATCTTGACTATTATCCATTAAATTTTGATTTGCAATTAATATATCTGGAATAATTCCATCTTTGAATAAATCAGCTATTCGGTTTCCCTTTATCATTAAATCGTAATGCAAGTTTTCAGTGCTAATTTTTTCTAAGTCTGCAATAGCAAGATTCTTAAGCGCCCTACTTAATGATAAATCAACCGTATCTTGAGCTACACCTTTTAAGTTCAAACTAGATGATATAAAATCATTTTTTCTAACTTGAAGGTTACTGATAATAAATTCAATATATGATCCAGAGGTATCTGAAAATGAGATTGATCTTTCGTATTTGTAACTATTCTCAATACTAGAAGATTTCGAATAAGTCTGTGAACTCAAATTTACATCATAATACGGACCATTTTCTTCGGTGTACAAGAACTTAGCCTCTGTTCCACCAACTGAAATTGATGGGAACTTACCATTAGTTGTTATAGTGACCGGATATGACCAAGAAGAACCATTAAACTCTTGATGTGCTATTCCATTATTAAACTGCAATTCATATATCAAATGCGCACTATTCCCACTAACTCCCGTAATAGAAGGTTTTGTTTGAGCTTGATAATATGTTGTGTAGTAAACATTAGGCCAATTTTGAGCATTTGAGGTAAATCTATGAACTATTTTATTATCATAAAAACTATTTCCACTTCCTGTCGTTCTTGTCCATGCTACATGTATTGCTGATGTACTTGATGGATTACTACCTATGCTAGGGGAATGATGTGATGCAGTACCCGGCACTATAGAAGACAAGTTCTTTTCAGTATACCAGTCATATGGACCGTTATAAAAGTTGTAATATATATTATTATTGGAATCATCATGATAAGCTATATTAAATATTCCATATCCATATCCACTTGCAGCTATAGCTGATAGATTTCTAGTATAAACTGATGTATATGGAACTACATCAGTAGTTGGCGAAATATTATCCCAAGGCTCAAAATTTCCAGAACTGTGATTATATATTTTAGCTCTTATATTTCCGCTGAAATAATAAGTAAGCATTACCTCATTATTATAATACGAATCGAAAGCGAGAATTTGAGGATTCATAGGGCCTGATAAAGCTATTGGGGATACCTTCTGCTCTGAACTCCAAGTAACCCCTCCATTTGTACTTTTTTTATGAAATACCGTGTAAAGATTATCCTCATAAAGAAATCTCTGCCATACTAAGTGCAAAACTCCGTTATTATCTTGTGCAATTACTGGGTTCTCATTTCTTCCAATATCATTTTGCTGTTCATCTGTTAAAATAACTGGTTGTGTAGGAGATCCCCAAGGTGGTCTTCTATAATAAAGTATTTCACTACCTGATTGATAAACAATATGATATGTTCCAGCAGCTTGATCATATACAATTCTTCTACCATTATTTGTACCAGAGGCGTCTGAACTTAATGACTCATAGTTATTCTTTTTTCCTTGAACAAGATTCCTTTGAACCTTATAGACCGCTCTCAAAGAATTCAGTAACCCGTACCCATACTCAATGTGAGTATTTTGACCATTCATACCTGACACTTTAGTAGTAGTATTTTGAAGTATTGATTGTATTTCATCTGGAGTCAAAGTAGGATCAACAGAAAGCATTAACCCAACCGTACCAGATACGTGTGGTACTGAAGCAGAGGTTCCAGGAAAGTTACTAGTATAATTTCCATTCAGAGTCGTTGTGTAAATATCCTCACCAGGAGCCATTATATCCAATTCATTTGAATATTGGCTAAATGAAGATCTATTGTCACCAAAAATAGTTGAACCAACTGCGATTGTTGAACTATATCTCGCTGGATATTTAATAGGACTACCACCGAAGTTTCCAGAACTAGCAATTGGTACAACACCATTATTGCGAGCAGCGATTAATTCATTTTTAACATCTGAATAGTCAATACCTCCACCAAAACTCATTGACAAAATATTCGCACCATTATTTGTTGCAAATTCAATTCCTTCTTTAGTCCAAGCCTCGCTAGTTATAAAAACACCAACTTGTAAATCATCTGGGTAAAGAATCTTTACCGACATTATCTTGCACATATTACAAGCCCCAACCACTCCTTTATTATTATTTCCCAACCCTGCCGCTATACCCGCACAACTAGTACCATGCGAACCATTGTCAAATGCTTCTGGGTCTGAATTGTCGTCATTTGTTGTGTTGATACCTATTGGGTCTCCATTTCCATCTTTTAAAATATTTTCTGCTAAATCTTCGTGATCCAAATCAACCCCATCATCCAATATCGCAATTACTACATCTTCAGAACCTTGTGTGATGTGCCATGCCGCACTAGCTCCAATCCGGTGCATTCCCCAAAGATCATAATAATAGGTGTCGTTAGTTACTAGAGAGGACTGCTTTACTTCAAAAAACCAGTTAACTTTTGCTCTTTTTACTATCGATTCTTGACTAACCACGTTGACAAGTCCAAAATTATCTAACTCGAACGGTGGTAAAATTTTATAGTAGTAAAATTTTTCTTCTAACCCTATGGCTCTATCCTTAACTCTTTTTAGATGGAAGTCCTTTTCAAAACTTTAAATTTGTTTATCCGAAACACCATCATTGAAATAAATTAGTACCTCGTTTAGAGTATAAGTAACTAGAGAGTCAGGGGTAAGAAAAACTTTGCTGATGTGTATGTTTTGATTTGATAACCCAATTTGAGTTACTTCCTCTTTATTTGCAATACTGAATAGATCCAGATTTCTTCCTGTTTTATTAACTCGATTAATAAGCTTGAGGTTATTGTCATATAATGAACTGCGAAGCGAATCCCCTTTATGCATGTAAGAAAATATATACTTATCGGTCTCGATTAATTCATCTTTTGCCGTTTGTTGAGAAAAACTAATTTGAAAACATAGTACCGAACCCAGTAGTGCAAGTAAAACACGCATATTTCTCCTTGAATATTATTAGTTGTTGAAGAAAAAGTAATAGTTTGGATTTGAAAATTTAATCCTAGGATGAAGTGTTAATTCATTTGCAATTTCAAGAGGGGAAGATGAAGATTCTTTAGTAATGGATACTGTATATGAACCACTCAAACTCGACTTCTGAAAATCATCTGAAAGGTTTTTTACCTTGATTAGACTATCAACAAATGCTTCATTCTCTCCAGCATTTAAATTTTCAAAATGAATAAATATTTCTTTTGATAATTGGATTCGATTTTCATTTCGAATTAGAACTGGAAATACAGAATCAACTAATCTAGAATTATTACCCAACTTATTATTATTTACGATCGGAAATGACGAATAATAACTCTCTGCAGGCATCTTCAAACATTTTACAAGTATATTATTTGGGTTTTCTAAGGACGTATACTCTCTGAGATCATATTCGTCTAATATTTTTCGTATCGAATCCTGAGAAATACCTTCTTTGAAATCTATAGAAATAAAGTTTCTATCTCTATCCCACAAGATTTTATTGGCATCAGAATCATATAAAAAATACCCTTTCTCAACGCCAAAGTCCTGCACTTCATTCTCAAAAATATTGCAACTTAGATGAAGACTAAATAATAGAATCACAATGTATTTAATCATTTGAACCCTCTCTACTTATTAATATAAAATAGTCAATAGCGAACAATTGCTGTACAATATTTCTTATGGGTAAAATCAATACTATAGCTTTACTCAACTATGCTTAAATGAATGTAACTGAATAGATTCTACACTAGCAAATTAAATATTTTAACAACTAAAATAACTTGAATTGAATTATTCTGATTGACCGAGATGAAACATAATGCATTCCGATATTAGAGAATAGTTAAGAGTTGAAATAAAAAAAGCTCCTTAGAAAAATCTAAGAGGCTTTTTGCCTGAGCGAGAAACCGGACTCGAACCAGCAACCCCAACCTTGGCGCTTCCGAGAATTCAGGAGGAGGCTTGGGAATTTCTCACTCATATTTATAAATAATAGGGTTAGAAACATATATACCAGGCTCATTTAAATCTAAAGAGAAGTCCCAATCATAATTAAAATTACCATAACCGTAAATTGTTAAGGTTTCTCCCTTTATTAATTTTCTCCCAAAATTCGAATCTTTATTCCAACTATATGAATGAACTAATTCAGTTCCTGGGGAAATAGAAATAACTCTGCCAACTAAATCTATTGTTCCTTTATACTCCTGCCAAAGTAGAGTCGAATCTTGATCTAAAACAACGAAGTTATAGGGCTGACCAATAGAATAACCTCCAAACAATAGGTTTTGCACTGTATCTGCTTTATTTTCTAAATAAAGCTCTAGGTTAATCGAATTATCCAATTCAATTATTGATATAGATAGCTCAAATGGTTCTTGAACATTTTCATAAAAATTCCAGAATACTATCTTAGAGTCTTCATTTTCAGAGCCAGCTACACAGCTTGTAAATAAAACAATTAGCGCATAGTATTTCATTTTTTAAAACCCACAAGGATTCGAAGGGCTACAACCTTCGAAATTTACAGAAACTGAATGAATATCATCATCTGAATCATAAGCATCAGAAACGATTAGTTTTAGTATGAAATTTATTTCGTTACTTACATTTACTGTTTGGCTTGAATTAGAACCCAAATTTGAATACGACGAACTTCCACTCCATTTAATTTGCCACTGATAACTCACTGCTGCATTTTGATTGTTTACTGAGGCATTCCAGATGTAATTACCTGGTGAGTCAATTAAAGAACTGCCATTAATTGATACACTAATGGGTAAATCACTAGCTTCCAATACTCCTAAATCACTTTCAATCCCAAAAATTGGCGAAAATGCCGCTTTTTGTTCACTAGATCGAACTCCATAAAGAATTCCTACTAGCTGGGCATCTCCTGAAGGTGTAGTGTGTTCATAAAATACTGGTGACCCACTATCCCCAAATGAAGCCTTCATTCCAGAAACATAGTAGGAACACTTTAAATCTTTATTTGATCCAAAAAAAATGTAATCGGTTACACATGTATTACTAACATATCCATGAGTCCATCCAGTAGCTACTCCTACTTTGTTAAGCGGCATATTTATTAGAATAGTTTTATCCTGATCAATTATTCTAAACTCAGAATTATTTGTAAGTAGTGTAGAGGAACCATCTGTCCAGTTATTACCTCTTGAAGTTGTTTTAGCAATTTTTGCCATTCCAATATCTGATGAGTTTATATTGAGGAATTGTATTACTGCGGCATCACTTTTCCTACATTTATGATTATTTGGACAGTTTGAAACAGTACCATAAGGATCTAGCACTTCTAGCCCTTGATTTGTTGGAGAATCAAATTGATGGGGAAGATGAAAACTTAAGTTAGCATCTTCCTCCCAAAGTTGGGAAACAGGGCTGGCGTTTTCCGTACAATGTGAATTCGTTATAAAGACATTTTGACCATTCCATTTGGCGTTAAATCCAAAAGTACAATTTCTAACATAAGTTGAACCAGAGTACACTCGCTTATTCTGCATAAGCATTCCACCAATAGTCGGTCTGATTAAATCTGATAATTGAGTAGATGATACTTCATTGTTATTATTGGTTCGAAGTTTTTCTACATAATTCACTTTAAGTATTTCATCAAAATAAGCTGGCAATGTTATTTCTGTTTCAATAATTTCAACAGCTTCTAAAGGTATATCAAATTCTCTCAAGAATTTCTGTATTCGATCATCTTCTTTATTCAAAACACCTAATTCAATTCTATTTTGTCTTCGGATAAATCCATATATATAACATCAAGCTCTTCAATTCCATTGTCAATCTTATCTCTATATTCTACTAATTCTGAGTATGTATAATCTGCCACTTCAATAGTAATATCTATACTATGTGCTTGAAATCTATCTTTCACTTTATTTCTGATAATCTCTTTATTAAGCGTACTTAAATTACTTGATTTTATAGATATTATAATATTACCCTCTCTATCCAAATAAACTCCACCAAAGTTCTCAATTTCCTCTGAAAGCTCAATTAAATAACCTTCAGCTTTTTTGATATTAGCATCTTCACTAAGCTTTTGAGAGATTTTACTTTTAACGTCTTTACTTTCTGCACCAGAATTATCATCAACATTTGATACGTTATTTTTACAGCTTGAAAATAATGCAAATACGAATATGTAGTATATAATATGTTTCATTTTTACTATGTAAGTTAAAGTAATAACGTTTCTGTATATAAAATTAGAGTAATTTCTTGCTCGTATGTTACTGTTCATCCAAAAAACGCTTAAAATTAAATTGACCTTGGTAAATTTTATTGACTATCGAAGAGGGAGTAGGGATAGCTAAAGATTTAGTTTCCCAAGGAATTCCATTCTTTGTTGATTTTGTCCATCCGTCATTATGTCTTTTTAAACGTAATTCAACTCCTACTGAAGTTGATCCTGTGTAATATTTGTCTTTTGATGAGCTGTATATAATGTAGGTTTTAAACATTGCTCAATATAAAAAAGGCAGCTAAGTAAAACTTAACTGCCTTTTCAGAGCGAGAAACCGGACTTCCCGAGTACTCGGGAGCGACCCCAACCTTGGTCCCGACTTCTCGGGATGCTCTACCTTAGCATCTCGTTTTCTTGTGATATAATTAGCTTTTCAATAAAGCCTTTATTCTTCTGTTTTTTAATGAACCTTTCAAAGTTCAAGGCTTCTATATTAGAATCAAAACTCTTTACATATTTCACTTTCCAAGGGATTCCTGATTTCGTTGATCTTGTCCAACCTTCATTATGCCTTGTTAATCGAAGCTCAACTCCTACTGAAGTTGATCCTGTGTAATATCTGTCTTTTGATGAGCTGTATATAATGTAGGTTTTAAACATTGCTCAATATAAAAAAGGCAGCTAAGTAAAACTTAACTGCCTTTAAGAGCGAGAAACCGGACTTCCCGAGTACTCGGGAGCGACCCCAACCTTGGTCCCGACTTCTCGGGATGCTCTACCGACTGTGTCCAGTCTCCATAAAAAAAGCCTCTTAGAAAAAATCTAAGAGGCTTTAACCTGAGCGAGAAACCGGACTCGAACCGGCGACCCCAACCTTGGCAAGGTTGTGCTCTACCAACTGAGCTATTCTCGCTAATGGAATAGTTTTAGTAAATCCAGATGAGTGCCACCCCAACCTTGATCCGCCAATTGACGGATGCTCTACTCCCGACCTATCGGGAAGCTATTCTCGCTTTTCAATAAATGCTTCGCTTACGAAGCGGCTTCAAATATAAGGCGTATTTGTCTTACAATTCAAACTTTTTTATAAAGAAATTTCTTTAATAGACCCTAACAGCTTTCCTAGAAACTTCTTTCCATAAACTTTTTCAACATGATTCATGTCGGCAATAACTACAAGGAGTTCTTTACTTCTAGAAAATGCCACATTTAATAATCTAGGAACACTCATTCCATTTTTAGTTTCATCAAAGGGGCGTACCGAATAATGCCGAAGTTGTCCATATTGTAGTTCACCACTCATGACGGTATCAAATATAATTACTTCTTTTTCTCTTCCTTGAAACGTGTGTATGGTTCCAACCTCTATCCCTCGGTATCCTTTTTCGCGTAAATGATTTCGGACTTGATACACACTGCTTCGGAATGGAACTATAATTCCAATTTCTTCTGGATGATGTTTCAACTTCAACTTACGTACACTTTCTTCAATTAGTTTATTATGTACCGCATTTATTGGTTTGAAGCCTCTTTCTGTTTTTTCTTGTTCAATGGATGGGCCATATTTTGAGGAATCAACTAAAGCCACTGAACTTGAAGATTGAGCAGTCTCTTTTTCAGCTTTTCCAGACTTCAATCTGCCATCATAAAAAACTGAACTTATTACTCCTGCTAAATCAGTTTTAAGTCGATATTGTGTATCAAAAAAGCACGTAAACTCAGGATGATCATCATGCCATTGGAATAACTTCTCAGTTGTATCTGCGCCGGATACATAGGTAAATACATCTTGCTCTAAAAACTGCTGAGCTTCAACATCTTTTGTGATTGAAATAGGTGGAAGTTGCATTGGGTCACCAGCAACTACCAGATGCTCTTTACTTTTAGCAGACATTAGCATCAAATAAGGTAGCCCTGCCATGGAAGCTTCATCAACAACAACAGCATCATAACTTAGGTTATAAAATAATTCTGAGGTGCAAACTTTTGCCATGGTTGTGGCTACTAGTTGCTTTTTCTTAAGTTCATAGCGTTCATTTAAATTCAGAAGCTTTTCAATTTTCTCTTCAACTTCATCTCTTCCACCAAGGTGATCAATTTTTTCACCTATTAGCTGGCACTGCATATCTAGTGCTTGAGGTACTTCTTCATCACTTACCATCAATTCATCAACCTGATCTTGAAGTGCAATATATTGATCCATCATGGTTTGAAGTTCGATTGCTTCTGACTTCTTACTTTCCAATTTACTCACTACTTGATTCTCGAATAATACATCTTCGAGTCGATCATCTTCTAGCCAAGCTTCGCCAAAACGTGTGGTATCTTGCAAATTAAAATCTGGGTAAATTTCATACAGGGCATCCATCACACTTAATAAACCAACATCAACTGCTCTATTGGTATTTGATACAAAAAGGACTCGTTTTCCTTTCGCAATGAGATTCGCAATCACAAAACCTAGTGTCGCAGTTTTTCCAGTACCTGGAGGTCCCCATACATATAGAATATTATTGATAAGAGCCTTTTTGATAACTTCAACTTGTGCATCATTTCGAAGTTTATCGAACTTTGGAGGTGTTACAAATTCTTGCTCTTTATGGTTTGAAGAGGGATTCAAGAGCGCTTCCAGTTGCGGTATTTGCTCCCACTTTTCTTCAAGTGTATGCAGATGTTCTTCTATTTTTCTGAGTACAAAGTCGTTTTCCCATTCTAGATACACTTCATCAATTTTTGAGCCTTCATCTTGATCAAATTCGAGCCAAACTTTTCCATCTTTAAAATCGATTTCTTCAACTTTTTGCTCTTTATCAAGTCCTATACGTGCTTTAATTTCTTCCGCAAATCGTAGCCCTTGATTTGTAGTCTCAAATACATATATATGATGCCCTTTCTTCTTCTCCTTTATTCCATTCATCAACACATCGTTGGAGGGAGTTTCTCTAACGGCTTCTATTTCTTTCTCAATCGCCGAAATGGCTTTCTGAATAGTCTCTTTTGTATTCAATGGTATTGGTTATTTGTTATTGGTTAACAGGACTACTATTAACCAATAACCATTCACTAATTATTGGTCCCAAAGTTCAGCACGTATCATCTCGGCACTTCGATCTGAGAGTTTATATTCTAACCGAATTCGGTTTTTTGCAGGGACTTTCTGTTCTACTAGTTTTGCACTATCAGGAGTATAAAGGATCAAATCCGTTTCTCGCACAAAAAGTGGTAAAGACTTACCGTAAATACTTCCCGCTACAAAAGAACCTTCAAATGGAATAGAGTTTTTTAGCTCGTTTATAATTTTAGGAATTGATTCTTCATTTGAAGTTACAAGACCTATGGTTTGAATACCAAACTGATCTACTACTGATAACAAGACTTCTGGATCATAATTATAAATGATTGGGATTATCATGATAGATTCACTTAACGAACGAAACTTGTGTACAAAGCGAATTGGTACAAAAAGAGCATCATATGTTGCTGCACTTTCATACTGGTTAATGTCGATGACCTTACTCTTTACTCCAATCTGTTTCTTTATAGCACTAGAAAGCATCCCACCTAGTTCAAGATTTTCACCAACACTTGCACACGATTGAATTCGATTAGGCCACTCCATGTAATCAAGCTGCTCTTGAAATAAAAACTCGATTTCTGTGTCATCAAGACCATGACCAACTAATTCTTCTATTAATGACTGAACTTTTCCACCACCAATTTCTAATCGGGCTTCTTTATCCAATAAAGAAGTCTGCCGGTTTACGACAAATCCTCTTCCTTTTTCTCCAGTAATTAGCCCTTCATCCACTAATATATGATATGCCTTTCGAACTGTGTGAAAACTAGCTTCTAATTGTTGCCCTAGTTCTCGGGTAGATGGCAATACTTCTCCCACTTGAAACTGCTTGGTTGAAATCATTAACCGAATTCTATTAGCGATATGTTTTGCAGAGGTTTTCAATTCCCCAACATTCTCTTTAGCTCGCTAACCAACATCAACGCTTCGATGGGTGTCATTCGGTTTGGGTCTGTAGCTTCGATCTTATTCATGAGTGTTTCTACACGTGGATCGATATGAGTATTGAACAGCGTCATTTGTTCTATTTCTTCCTGTTTCTCAATTTTTTGAGACAAGTTCTTAGCTGCTTCTTTGCTAGTTGAGACCTTCCCTTCAATACTGCCGTTTTTATTGGTTATATCGAGACTATGACGTTCTAAATTGATAAGAATTTCCTTAGCTCTATTAATCACTACGGAAGGCAAACCCGCCATATTTGCTACTTGGATTCCATAACTATGATCGGCACCACCGCGAATTAATTTCCGTAAGAAAATCACTTTTCCGTCATGCTCCTTTACCTGGACATTAAAATTCTTAATTCGATCATACATTTGCTCCAATTCATTCAATTCGTGATAATGAGTAGCAAATAATGTCTTTGCAGCTACAGGAGAATGATTGTGTAGATATTCAGCAAGTGACCAAGCAATACTTAATCCATCAAATGTACTGGTACCACGGCCAACTTCATCTAGAAGTATCAATGATCTAGGAGTAGCATTATTCAAAATATTTGCTGCCTCATTCATCTCAACTAAAAAAGTACTTTCACCTGCTGCGAGATTATCAGAAGCACCAACTCTAGTAAAAATCTTATCAACTAAACCAATACTTGCCGATTCTGCAGGAACGAAACTCCCAACCTGTGCAAGTAATACAATTAATCCTGTTTGTCTCAAAATTATACTTTTACCAGCCATATTTGGGCCAGTAATAATCATTATTTGTTGCTCAGAATTATTGAGCTCAATATCATTGGGTATAAAAGGCTCCCCTAATGGCAATGATTGTTCTACAACAGGATGCCTTCCTTTTTTAATAAGAATTTCTTCTGAATCACGAACTTCTGGCTTCGCAAAATTATTTCGGAAAGAAATCTCAGCAAATCCTTGAATGCAATCAAGTTGAGCCATTGCAAACGCGATCTGTTGGATATCATCTGCAAACTCTGCAACATAAAGTCGAATTTCTTCAAAAAGCTCATATTCAAGAGTCTTACTTCGATCTTCTGATGAAAGAATCTTCTCTTCAATCTCTTTTAATTCAGGTGTGATATAACGCTCGGCATTAACCAGAGTCTGCTTACGAATAAAGGTTTCAGGGACTTTGTCTTTATGGGAATTAGTGACTTCAATATAGTAGCCAAAGACTTTGTTATACCCAATTTTAAGGGATGATATTCCTGTTTCAGCAGTTAATTGATCTTTAATTTTAGCAATGTAAGTCTTGCCATTTTTTGCAATATCTCGAAGTTCATCTAGTTCGGAATTAAAACCCTCTCGAATCATATTTCCATCTCTGATACTAGCTGGTGGATCATCAGCTAATGCGGTATCAATTCGTTCCTGAACCTCAATCAAAAATTTCATTCGTTTGCTAATATCCTGCAGAAGAGGATTATCTATAGCTGCAAATTGACTTTTTATTCTCGGAATTTGAGCTAACGAAAGTTTTATCTGAATAATATCTCTAGCGTTAGTTCTCCCCATACAGATTCGGGAAATAAGACGTTCTAAATCGCCAACCTGCTCTAGTTCTTCCCTAATAGTATTTCTAATATGATGTGATTTGTATAATTTTTCGACAGCATCCAATCTCTCCTGAATTGGCTTCAACCTTTTAAGTGGTCTCATAATCCATCTACGAAGTAACCGCCCACCCATTGCTGTGGAGGTTTTATCCATAATTGAAATTAAAGTCCCCTCAACACCACCAGCCTGCAAACTTGCTGTAAGTTCTAAATTTCGTTTTGTAGCAGGATCAAGCGACATGAACTCATTGCTTTCATAAGCATAGAGTCTTCGAAGATGTCTCAAGTATGCTTTTTGAGTTTCCTGCATGTAATGCATTAAAGAACCTGCAGCATAATGGGCTGATTTTAGTTCTTCTACTCCAAATCCTTTTAATGAATGTGTTTTAAAATGATCCGTTAGAATTTTATATCCATAGTCACCTTCATATACCCAATCATCAATGTAGCTGATATTAAATTTTAGAAATTCCTCACCAAGTTTATTCTTCAACTTAGATTGAATTAATACTTCAGATGGCTGAATTGCTGCAAGCAAACTATCAAGTTGGCTTTCAACAACTTCACTTAACCCAAACTCACCTGTTGATATATCTGAAAAAGCGACTCCAATTCGATCATTATCCCAAAAAATAGATACAATGTAATTATTACGCTTTGTGTCTAATAGTTTATCAGACATGGTTACACCTGGAGTGGTGATTTCCATAACTTCACGATCCACAATTTTTCGACCAGCCTTCTTTGCTTCTTCAGGACTCTCAGTTTGATCGCAAACTGCTACTTTATATCCCTTTTTTACTAGTTTTGGGAGGTAGCTATCTAAGGCATGAAAAGGAAAGCCAGCTAATGGTGTTTGGTCTCCACCATTATTCCTCTTGGTAAGCGTAATACCAAGTTCTTTGCTCACAAGAATGGCATCATCCATAAATGTTTCATAGAAATCCCCTACTCGGAACAGTAATATAGTACCGGGATGTTGCTCCTTAATATCAGTGTACTGCCTCATCAAAGGCGTTTGTTTGCGAGCGCTCATCAGTCTTTTTATGCTTTTGCTAACATTTTTTCAGTAATTCTTAAAGCCCGAAACATACCAATGAATTGAGTTAAAAACTAAGCTTCATCATGTTTTGAATTATGGTACTAACCCATGTATTTTAGCATAAATAAACCTACTCTGTGCAAAGATCAAAGGATTTCTGGAAAAGGACACTAAACCTATTAGGCGATAAGGACATTTTCTTTAATGCATCCGCTATCACTTTTAACCTTTTCATATGTGCGATTCCTTTCACTCTCATTCTAATTTCTATTATTGGCTACATCCTCTCCTTTGATACGGCATTTGATGAGATTGTACGATACGGAACCGAATTAATCCCTGTTTTTACTTTCGAGTCAACCGAAGCAGATATGATTCAAGGTGAAGAAACCTTAGAAAATATTCTTACACCATTGGTAGGCGCCCGTAATGTATTTGGAATTGCAGGTCTTATTATACTTATGCTTTTTACTCAAGGATTATTACACAGTTTTAAACATGTGATTTTTGATGTATTTGATATAAAAGATAAAAAGCACCCTTTTAAAGATATACTCTATAATTTTTTGGGTTTCGGTGTAATTGGTTCTGTATTTCTATTTTTTAGCCTAGCTATCTCTGTTATTTCACTTCTCGATTTAAGTGTAATTCGCGTGCCATATACAGAAATCGAAATTAGGCTTCCATGGGTTTATGATTTGCTTGACTTCACAATACCAATAATATTCACTTTTCTATTGATGTATGTTATTTACCGATTTGTGAGTGAACGAAGGATTTCGACAAAAGTGGCGCTAACAGGTGCTGCGATTTATACTCTTTTATTTGAAATAGCTAAACTTCTGGTCAGTTTATATTTGGGATATGCTTTCTCAACTTATCAATATTTCTATCAAGGATATGCCATTTTTGTGATCATTGGTATTTGGGCATTCTATACTTCCATTCTCTTTGTGATATCTGTGATTTTAACCAGAGCCTATAAAGAGACATACTTCGTAACCAAGTCTTCGTTTGAGGAAAATCCTTACGCTTCTTTGGATTAATGTATTCTAAAAAAATCCCTCGATCATTTTATAATAGAGATGATGTCGTAGGTATTGCTAAAGATTTATTAGGGAAAGTATTATGTACAAATATCGATGGGGTTTTTACGTCCGGAATTATTGTAGAAACTGAAGCCTATAATGGCAGGACTGATAAAGCATGTCATTCTTTTACTCATGATAAAACCAACCGGACAAAGATAATGTTTGATACCCCCGGTTATTCTTATGTTTATTTATGTTATGGAATACATTACCTATTCAATGTGGTTACGAATAAAAAAGGGTATGCAGATGCGATCCTTATCCGTGGAATAGAACCTCTAGAAGGAATTGAATTTATATTGGCAAGAAGAAATAAACTTAAACTTGAACGTTCTGTTGGAGGTGGCCCTGGTATTGCATCTCAAGCTTTAGGAATTACGACTATTCATTATGGATTAGATCTTCTTGGAAGCCAGGTTTGGATTGAAGATCGTAAGATCAAAGTACAAGATTCTCAAATATTATCGTCTCCAAGAGTTGGGGTAGACTATGCGGGAGAAGACGCTAAACTCCCTTGGCGATTTCGAATAAGAGGAAATCGATTCACAAGTCCCGCGAAATAATTTTTCATTTATCTATCACTCCGATAACAAGAACTAATTTTCAGACTATTGAAAATTAGTTTAACATTAAAGGAATTATTTCTCTCACAGATGAGTTTAGTTATTCATCAAATAAAAATTTATAAATATTATTACAATGAAAATTTCTAGAAAATTATTATCAATTTTCGCATTAGGCACTTTTGCAGTAGCTTCAATAGCGATGGTTAAGATGGAAGCTATGTCATGGTCTATTGATAAATCACATAGCTCAATAAACTTTGAAGTAAGACATTTCTTTTCAAATGTACCCGGCGCATTTAACGAATATACTGCTGATGTAAATTTCTCTCCTGATAATTTAAATGAGAGTAGTATAGACGTTAACATTAAAGTTAATAGTGTTGATACTAAGAATGAAAGAAGAGATGGGCATTTGCAATCTGATGACTTCTTTAGTGCAGAAACGTACTCTGCGATCACATTTACTAGTGATAGAATAGAAGCTAAAGGTGAAAATAAATTTGTAGCTCATGGTACTTTAACCATTAAAGATGTGAGCAAAGACTTTGAACTTCCATTCACTTTACTAGGAGTAATGGATCATCCGCAAAGAGAAAATGGCTTGATTGCTGGTATTTCTTCTGAATTTAGAATCCTAAGAAATGACTTTGGCGTTGGTACTGGAAATTATATTTCTGATGCAGTAATTGGGAATGAAATTGACGTTACTCTTAATTTAGAACTTAACGCTTCTAAATAGAATTTTATATAGGATTTTGAGTCCGAAAAAAAATCTCTTTATTTTAAAAGCATCGTTTCATTTGAAGCGATGCTTTTTTTATTTTAGGTAAACTTTATAAAATCAAATTATGAATAAACGTTTACTAGTTCTATCCGGATTAATTTTAGTTGCTGCTTTTTCTAGGTTAATTCCACATCCTTACAATTTTGCCCCGATTGGTGCCATGTCATTATTTGGAGCTGCGTATTTTACAAATAAAAAGCTCTCTTTTGTTCTTCCATTATTAGCTATGTTTGTGAGCGACTTAGTTATAAATAATGTTTTTTATGCTAGCTATTACCAAAGCTTTACCATCTTTACACCTGGGTTCTTATGGGTTTATGGAGCTATTGCAGCAATAGTAATTGCTGGTATATTCATATTTAAAAAAGTGAGTGTATCAAGAGTGTTTATTGGAAGCCTTTCTGCTTCATTACTCTTTTTCGTGATTTCAAATTTCGGTGTTTGGTTAAGTGATCCTGATTATCCACTAAGTTTATCTGGACTAGTGCTTTGTTATGAAATGGCTATTCCATTTTTCCAAAACACACTCTTTGGTGATCTTGTTTATTCAGGTGTACTTTTTGGTGGTTTTGAATTTGCAAAAACCAGAATACCAGAGCTTCAAAAAGCATAGTTCAAAGCTTTTGTTATCGCATAAAAGAGTAGTATAATTATGATTGACAAATTTTAATAGTCAGCGCTCCTATTGAGCATTAATTAGTAACTATGTTTGAACTTTTTCCGGATCAACCGGTTTACGATTATCCGACATTTTTAAATGTCTTTTATTCGCTATTGTGGTCTTTCGTCCTGTCTTCATTGATTGCTATAACTCATAAACTGACCTACTCAGGTCACCAATACCCGAAGAACTTCTTTCAAGCAATGTCTTTGGGATCAATTGTTGCTGCTATGGTAATGATGGCTATTGGTGATAGTTTAGCTCGAGGACTTGGGGCTTTTGGTGCACTTGCCATTATACGTTTTCGAACAAGAATCTCTGATGCGCGAAATATTATCTTTTTATTTGCATCACTTAGCGTTGGCTTAGCAATTGGTGTATTTGGTTATACAATAGCATTTGTTGGAACTCTTTTATTTTGCATTGCTGCATTAATACTTCATTTAACTCCTTTTTCATCTAAAGAAGGTGTTAGAGGAAAGCTTCAATTCAGATTAATTGACAAACAGTTCCTTCCTACTGCAATTACTATCATAGATAATTTTTGTTCAGAACATAGTGAAGTCCAATTAAGTACACGAGACGATGGAAGATTTGATATGGACTATGTTATAGAATTAAGGGTGAATAGAAGTAATGCTGACTTCTTAAGTCAACTTCAGGCTATTGAAGGAATTGATCGTGTTAAGGTTGATTATCGTGCATTTCAGGAAGATAATTAGGTGATAAAGATATGAAAAAGCTTAACTCATTTTATGTAATTATCTCAGTTCTATTTATAGGACTCCTTACTATTAATACTCAATATTTTAAAGGAAGTAGTTCTTTTTTAGGCATCACTTACTCAAAAAACTATAAAGTTAATGCAGAAAGGTCTGCTATCATTGATCATGTTAATGTAGTGCCTGGTCAAACAGTACAACCAGGTGATTTACTAATAGAGCTTACCAGTCAAGAACTAATATTAGAGATTAAAAAACTTCAAAAAGAAATCGAGTTATTGAATTCTGAGAAGTTGGAAAAACAAAAACTTCTTGAATCTGAAATTCAACTTCTTGAATCCGAAAAAAGAATTATAAGAAGTGATATTGAAAGTGAAGTCGCACTTATTCAGAATAAAATAGATTTAAATAGATCAATAACTAATGAACTTTTAAAAGAGCGAAGTACTACTAATCTCAGCGATAGCCTGACCTCACTTTCTCTTAGAATTAAATCAATTAGAGATAAAGGCTTTCTTGAAATTGAAGCTATCAATATCAAAGAACAAGATATTAGACAAGACCATCAGTTTGACCAATCGCAGATTCAAGCAAGAATTGAACTTGCACAACAAGAGCTGGATTGGAAATTCGAAGAAGCTGAAAGATTAAATAAGTATGCAACCTTTGCTGGAGTAATTGAAAATGTATACGTTAAAGAGGGGGAACAAATTGAAGCATTTAGTTCTGTTGTTTCGATAAACCCACTACATCCGACATCTGCTGTTGGATATCTAGTTGGTAAAAAAGATCGCGATAAAAGATTAGGAGAAATGGTTAGTATTAGTGCATTAGAGCATAACAACCTATTTACAACAGGCAGAATCATTGGTTTTGGTTCTGTAGTTGAACTCCCAGAAATTCTTCAAAAATCGACTTCTGTTAAAGCTTTTGGATTAGAAGTTTTTATTGAAATTCCTGAAGAAAATGGCCTTCCTGTAGGCGAAAAAATAATTGTTAAATGATTCGGTTCGTCAAAAAAGGAAGTACTTTTTTGGGAGTGATTTTTTTTATCGCTAATTCAATAAATGCCCAAGAGACTGTCTCTGATTTTTTTCTAACTGCTTTTGAGGATCAGAGTCTTTTAACTTATGATACTCGAATCAATTTTCTTAAACCCTCCAACTTCAGAATCCCAGTTATCGATGAAATTGAAGTCAGGGCAGGAAATGATGACCAAACATACGAAGACCTTCAATACGCATTCCGAGTAAGGCCATCAAATCCTTGGAAAATAAGACGTAATAATGCTTTATTTAACGCAACAAAAAAAGAGTTAGATATTAGAAGGAAGATTGAATTCAAAGAGAATCTTATAAGTAGATACGAATTATTAACTACTTACTTTTTCGAACAAAGTATATTTGATTTAATTACTAAACAGCAATTATTGATCTCAAAAAAAGCATCTATTTTTCAAGAAAATATGGAAAGTGATTTGTTTGATGCACGTGACTTTGCTGAAGCAAAACTTGATCAAATTGAAGGTTTAGAGAAAATGGATGAAGCTTTGGTACAATGGAATCAAACTCAGCAAAGAATCTCGACCATTTTAAATAGAACTGACTTTGATTGGAGTTCTTTCAATTTAATCACTGTTGATCAAATTGATAACATATCATCAAGAATTTCCAATTCATCTTTTAATTCTGTTGAGCTAGATTTAGTAGCCCAAAGAATGGAAGTTGCAAGGCAAGAGGTAAGAGTTGAAAAAGCAGATTTCGATATTGGTTTCCTGCAAGCAGAATATTTCCCGTTTACTAATCGCGATTCTGAAATTGGATATTCAATTGGTTTTACAATCCCAATTTTTCAGAATAACCGTCCACAAATAGCAGAAAGAAAGCTAGATGAATTAGAACTTAAAAGTGAATTAGATAACGAGCAACGTATAGACTCAGTAAAGAAACTACTTGAATATGAGCATTTAAAAAATCTTATCCTTCATCATCGAATGATTACTGAAGAGGTAAATAAGATAGATCTAGAAACTTTAATAAATAATCTAGCTCGTATTGAAGATTATGACCCAATTGCAATTATTGAGCTACAAGAAGGGATTTTAAAAATTGATGAGATACTCCTTAAATCTCAACAAAGAGTGCTTGAACAATACCTCGATTTTTTATTTATTTTTGATGTTATCATCGAACAACCACTTATAAATTATTTATCAGATAGTTTAACTACTATACAATGAAAAGAGTAGTAATTACAGGAGCTACCTCCGGAATTGGTAAAGAACTTGCAATACAGTTTTCAAAAAAAGGATATACTGTCGGTTTAATTGGGAGAAGAACCGATCGACTCGAAGAATTGAAGCAACAAATCGGCGAGTTAGCATTTTTTAGAACACTTGATGTTACAGACTTCGAAACTTCGGAGAAGGTTTATTCTGAACTGATTACTGAAATGGGCGGAATGAATATCATGATATTAAATGCTGGTGTTGGAAGGGATTCAAGAAAATTAAACTGGCCTTCTGATAAACAAACTATTGATGTAAATGTAACTGCATTTTCACATGGTATGAATGTAGCATTTCAATATTTCATTGATAAAAAACAATCAGGACAGATTGTTGGAATGTCCTCAATTGCTTCAACTCTTTCGGCAGGACGAGCTGCTGCTTACACTGCTTCAAAACATTTTATTTCAAATTATATGACGGGGTTTCGTCAAAAAGCGAATCGAATGAAATTAGATGTTGTAATAACAGATATAAAACCTGGATTTGTTAAATCTGAGATGACAGAAAATAACAAAGGTATGTTTTGGGTATCTACAACTGAGAAAGCAGTGTCTCAAATGGTGAAAGCTATTGAAGCTAGAAAAAACCATGTTTATGTTTCTAAACGTTGGAGATTAATGGCATGGATTGCTAAATCAACACCTCAATTTATTTGGGATCGGTTAGGTTTTTGAATTTCTTCTACATCGTTCACTGCAGTACTTCACACTGTCCCAATCTTTTTCCCATTTCTTTCTCCAACTAAACGGTCTATTGCAGATTGGGCAAATTTTTGTTGGTAATTCAGCTTTCTTTTTCATTCGGCCCATAGCTTACAGTATTAGTCTATTAGAAACTGAGATAATGGCTTTTTGGAGTTCTCCATTTTATCTCTCTTGTCTTTCTTCATTTGTATCGCAACCATATATACTTGATCTATATAATTTCTCCATCTTTCCGCAAATAATGTCCGGGCCATTTCTGATGCATGAACAGTCTTAGTAGCTTTTTGCTTCGACTTCAAATATAATATTTTCGCTCTACTCTCTGTTTTTGATTTCTTCATAGCTCTTCTCCAAATCAATAATAGGTTTAGGATAATCTATACCAACCTGTATATCATATAACTTTTGTTGGTCAGGTGGTATTGTATGTGGCTTATGAACGAACTCTTTTGGAATGTGTTTGAGCTCTGGCAACCAATACCGAACATACTCTCCGGTCTTATCATATCTCTCAGCTTGATTTAAAATATTAAAATATCGGTTTCTAGGATCATGGCCAACAGTAGCATTGTACGCCCAATTTCCATAGTTGGAACATGGATCATAATCTAGTAGTAAGCATTCAAAATATTCAGCTCCCATTCTCCAATCGATATTTAAATTTTGTGCCAAGAAACTTACCACATTCTGTCTTCCACGATTACTAATGAAACCTGTTTCATTTAATTCTCTCATATTTGCGTCAATAAGGGGAATCCCTGTCTCCCCTTTTGCCCACTTATCGAAATCTTTTCTATTTGTTCTCCATAAACGATCTTTCTTCTGAATACCTCCTTTTTGAAAAATTCTGGCTCCATATTTCCAGGCAGAAAATTTAAAATAGTCTCGCCAAATCAACTCAAATATTAACCAATAAGTTGACTCATTTTGAATTCGATCCCTCTCATATTTTTTGACTTCCCAGAATATTTTTCGTGGAGATAAACTACCATTTGCTAACCATGGTGAGAATTTTGATGAATAATCAGCACCAAGCATTCCATTTCTAGTAAACTTATAGTTCTTTAATAAGTCTCTGTCCCATATATATTCTTTAAGTCGTTCTAAGGCTTCCGTTTCTCCTCCTTTGAATTGAAGAACTGATTTCGAATTAATACTTTTTTCCTCAACGCCAAGATCAACTAGACCCGGAATGGTTCCTATATCAACACCACTTATTAACTTTATACCATTAGAAGGAAAAACTAACTCTCTTATATTCGATGTTTTTTCAATCGTTTTTCTAAATATGCTAAATACATCTGGAATAGATTCTTTTGAGAATTCTAAATCATTAATATGATATAGAGTACTTCCCCAGAAAAACTTAATCGTGATATTTAATGCTTCTCTTAACCCATCTTCTAGTTTAACTTCTTCATTTGTGAATTCCTTTTGCACAAATACCTGATCAATATTATGCTCTTGAACCAGATTACTTAATTCTTCAATAGGATTCCCATGCCGTATTACTAGATTTCCACCTAGTTCCATTAGGCTGTCTCTTAAATTCTGTACTGTTTCCAATAAAAATTGCGATCGAAAAGGTCCCGTTTTATTAAAACCGAATGTAGATTTTTTGAATTGCAAAGGATCAAAACAATACACAGGAAGAACCTCACCTAAATTGCATGCTTCAAACAAAGGCAAATTATCATGCACTCTTAAGTCATTCCTTAACCAAACTAGTGTACGTTTCATTAAAATAATTCCCTTTATTGAATTTAAATAAACTGTTATAAACTTCTCAAACTTTAACAGAATATGTTTCCAGTATGTCACATTTTATAGAACAATAAACTATTCATGTCATGCGAACATTCACATTATATTGTACTCTTTTTTTGATTTTGGGATGCTCAACATCAGATCATAAAAAAGAGAATTCAAACACATTAAATACCGAGTTACCTAATCTTTCATTAGGCTTTCTTCAAACTCCTACTGGATTTTCAGTTGAAGAATTCTCAGATCAAGTTCCTGGAGCTCGCCAATTAGCCGTAAGTCCATCAGGTATCGTTTATGTTGGAACCCGAAAAACCGGAGAAAATGGAAAAGTATATGCTGTTGTTGATCGAAATAAGGATTTTAAGGCAGATACTGTTTACACCATAATTTCAGGCTTACGAATGCCAAACGGAGTAGCATTTATTGATGGTGATTTATACGTTGCTGAAGTTAGTAAAATCTGGAGGTTTGAGAACATTGAAAATGATCTACAAAACCCTCCAAAGCCTATCTTAGTCACTGATCAATATCCTACCGAAACAAGCCACGGCTGGAAGTATATTGCTTTTGGACCAGACGAGAAACTGTATGTACCAGTTGGTGCTCCTTGTAATGTGTGTGATAATGAACAAGTAAATCCTCTTTATGCTACTCTTACTCGAATTAATAAGGATGGAAGCAATATGGAGATTATTGCTAGTGGTATTCGAAATACAGTTGGTTTTACATGGCATCCTGAAACACAGAATATTTGGTTTACAGATAATGGTAGAGATTGGCTTGGTGATGATACTCCTCCTGGTGAACTGAATGAAATAACGGAAACAGGACAGCATTTCGGATTTCCATACCTACACGCTTCTTCAGTTTGGGATCCTGAATTTGCTGATGCCGGAAAAGAAAGAGAAGCTAGTTTTAGAAAGCCAATGCAAGAATTGGGGCCACATGTCGCACCTCTAGGATTACTATTTTATACGGGAGATATGTTTCCATCAATCTATAAAAATCAAGCTTTAATAGCGGAACATGGAAGTTGGAATAGAAGTGAAAAAATTGGATATAGAATTATGCTTGTTACTTTTGATGACAGTGGCAATTCTATTTCATACGAACCTTTTATTACAGGTTTTTTACAGAGCGAAGAAGATATAAGAGGTCGTCCTGTCTCTATTGTTCAACTTAATGATGGTTCATTGCTTATTTCAGATGATTATACAGGTAAGATTTACCGTGTTACCTATTCTTGATAATCTATTCTGAAAGCTTTTTTCAAAACTCCTATCCGAATTAAGGAGTTTTGTTTTTTGTATCTTTGATTAATACGAAAAATTTTAAAAAAATTACTCTATGAAGAATGTTGTTTTAATTCCAGGTGATGGAATTGGATCTGAAATTACTAACGCCGTAACTACAATATTAGAAAGAGCTGGGGCTGAAATTAATTGGATTCATCAAACTGCTGGACTTACTGCATATGAGGAAAAAGGAAACCCTCTTCCAGATGAAGTTATTGAGGCAATTAACGAACATAGAGTGGCATTAAAGGGACCTCTAACAACACCTGTTGGTACTGGCTTCCGTTCTGTAAATGTCGCTTTAAGACAGAAATTTAATCTCTTTAGTAATATTAGGCCTGCTAGAACATTACCTAGTATTGATAGTCCTTTCAAAAATGTGGACATGGTCATTTTCAGGGAGAATACTCAAGGACTATATATAGGTAAAGAACATTGGGTAGATGAAAAAACTAAAACTCATGCTGAGAGTATTGCAGTTGTAACAGAAGAAGCAAGTCGTAAAATAGTAACCTCAGCTTTTGACTATGCAGTAGCAAATGATAGAAAGAAAATTACTCTTGTACATAAGGCTAATATATTAAAATTAACCACAGGACTATTCCTAGAAGTTGGTAAAGAAGTATCTAAAAATTATCCTGATATAGAGTTTGAAGATCTAATTGTTGATAACATGGCTATGCAAATGGTTATGCGCCCACAACGATTTGATGTAGTTGTGACAACTAATCTGTTTGGTGATATCCTTTCTGATCTTGCTTCAGGATTAGTAGGCGGTTTGGGTGTAACTGGATCTGCGAATATTGGTGAAGATGCCGCAATGTTTGAAGCCGTTCATGGTTCAGCTCCTGATATAGTTGGACAGAATAAAGCCAATCCACTAGCACTACTTTTTTCTTCTCTAATGATGCTTGAACATATTGGGCAAAAACAGGTAGCTGAAGATATTCGTAAAGCAGTTTACAAAACCCTTGTTGAACGAAAAGTGTACTGTACTCCTGATATTGGTGGTGAGGGAACAACTTCAACATTCACTCAAGCAGTTTGTGATAATATTTAATTAAATATTAATATCACTTTTTTAACTTGAAAAGGCTGTTTTATTACCTGAACAGCCTTTTTTATGTCCATAAACTTTTAAAAAACCTTAATCAGTACTGTACTTATTATTGACATAATAAAACTGAAAGCCAAAGCCCATCCAAAGTTTTTAATTTTAAATCCGTCAACGAATTTATCTACTAACATTATTAGTATTGCGTCAATTACCCAGACAAATAGTCCAAATGTAATTACTATGAATGGGATACTAATTATTGCAAGAATTGGTTTAATTAGAATATTTACTAATGAGAGTCCCCCTGCTACCCAAACAGCACTCCAAAAATTCTTGATTTCAACTCCACTTAAAACTTTTGCAGTAATAAAAACAGAAACACTATTAATAAGCCAAGCCCAGATCATAATTATATATTTTAATTAAAATTCAATTCTGCCTTACGAGGCAACTTCAATTTTGTTTACTTTAAACAAAAAAAGATGCATTTAGAATTTCGAGCCTTTACAAAACTTTCTTCTAATCATATTTATGATGCTCTTAGATTAAGGCAACAAGTTTTCCTTATAGAGCAAAACTGCTTATATGAGGATATTGACAATTGGGATCAACAAGCTTTACACTTGCTTTTATATGATATGAATGAACTAGCAGGATATCTCAGAATTTTTGAACCTGGAGTAAAGTTTGAGGAAACAACAATCGGGCGAATTGTGGTATCAACAAATTATAGAGGAAGAGATATAGGAAAGAAGATTATTACTCATGGAATTGAATTAGCTTTCCAACAATTTCCATCTTCAAACATACGCATTGAAGCTCAAAATGCTTTATCTAACTATTATAATAAATATGGGTTTATAACAGAAGGTGAGGTGTACGTAGTAGATGGCATTGACCATATTCAAATGGTACTTAAAAATGATTCCTAGCTTAATTCTTTTCTCTTATTATGAAGTAATGGAATAGCTTCTTTAGAATATTCACTCACTTTATTAGCCAATGAATTTATTTCTTCTGAGTATACTCCCGACTTAGCTGATTCTTCTAATTCCTTAATAATTTCAAACATTTCAAATAAGCCAACATATTGCAGTGTTGGTTTTAGCTTATGTGTTTCACTTCCTAGTTTTGAAAGATTTTTTTCACTAGCGTGTGTTTTAATTAATGAAATCTGTTCAGGGATATCTTCAATAAAGAGATCTAGCATTTCAATCATCATCTCTTTATCTCCACCAGTAATATCTTCTAAGTATGATAAATCTATATTCAAAGTTCTTGACTAAATTATTTACTTAAGTGTTCAATATTTAAAATAATACAATTATGAGCAAGCCTATTAAATAATATATTTTAAACACTACTGTATTACTCTAATTTATTAATTAGATACGTTGCTGAACAGTTGGTAACAATCTAGTAGTTTTTCAACCTGTAAATATTACTATTGTAACCAATACTAATACAACAATTTTAAAAATAATGGTTTTCCAGTTTTTCATTATATAAAGAGACACAGAGTTTTCGAAAGGACCTTTATATAACTAAAATTTTATTATAAAAACAAGTTATCCACAAATTTAATTCAAGCTTAAGTCTTTTTACTCTTTATCAAGAATCTATCTCGTGATACTATTTTTAACTATTTTTTTAATAATTAAATTATTCGACTGTTACACTTTTTGCCAAATTTCTTGGTTGATCCACATCACAGCCTCTGTTAACAGCAACGTAATAAGAAAGTAATTGTAATGGGATAACACTTAATAAAGGAGATAGTACATCTTCAGTCTCGGGAATAGAGCAATTGAACTCAGATATTTCTTTAACTTCATTATTTGACGGTGATGTTATTGAAATAATTCTGCCTCTACGGGCTTTAACTTCTTCTACATTACTAACCATCTTATCATTAGTATGTTTTGTTGATGCAATTACTACCACAGGCATCATATCATCAATCAAAGCAATAGGACCATGTTTCATTTCAGCTGCAGGGTATCCTTCTGCATGTATATAAGAAATCTCTTTTAATTTTAGCGCCCCTTCTAGTGCTACAGGAAAACTATAAGATCTACCTAGATAAAGGAAATTCGGAGCATATGTGAAAAGATCTGCTATTCTTTTTATTTCTTCACTTTTTGAGAGTATCTCTTCAACTTGTGTTGGTATTTTAGAAAGGGCATTTATTATTCTCTTGGAATACTCTTTATCAATTGTTTTCTTATGTTGCGCTAAGCTTAATGCCATCAGAATGAGAACAGTAACCTGACTTGTAAACGCTTTGGTAGAGGCAACACCAATTTCCGGACCTGCATGAAGGTAAACTCCTCCATCCGTTTCTCTAGCTATTGTAGAACCCACACTATTGACTACTCCAATTACAGTAGCACCTTTTTCTTTAGCTTCTCTAAGTGCTGCAAGGGTATCGGCGGTCTCTCCACTTTGTGAAATTACAATTAGTACATCGCCTTCATTAATTATAGGATCTTTATACCGAAACTCGGAGGCGTATTCAACTTCAACAGATGTTTTGGCTAGCCACTCAAACAAGTATTCACCAACTAAAGCTGAGTGCCAGCTTGTTCCACATGCAGCGATTATAATTCGTTTAGCTGCTATAAGTTTATCCATTACTTTTGAAAGACCTCCTAAAGTAATGATACCATCTACAACATTTAGACGACCTCTTAAACTGTCGGAAATTGTTTTAGGTTGTTCAAAAATTTCTTTCAGCATGAAGAATGGATATCCACTTTTCTCAATTTCTTCCAAACTGACTGCTAATTCATGTACTTCTTTAGTAAGCTCAATGTCATTTGAGTTAATTACCTGATAATTGTCTTTTGTAATAATGGCAAGTTCACCATCGTCTAGATACACCACTTTATCTGTGTATTCAGCAACTGCAGAAGCATCTGAAGCAATTAACATTTCTCCTTTTCCTACCCCAATCAATAAAGGGGAGCCTTTTCTAGCAACTATAATTGAGTCTGGATTGTCTGAATGTAATATTGCAAGACCATAAGTACCTCGAATTTGTGCTAAAGCAAGCTGAACTGCTTTTACAAACTCAATTTCTGGATCTTTATCAATAAAACTTTCAATTAGTTTCGCAACTATTTCTGTATCAGTTTCTGAATAAAAAGTATACCCGTCACCTTCAAGCTTTTGTTTGAGAACGTTATAATTTTCAATAATTCCATTATGCACTAATGCTAGTTTACCTGACGAGCTGGTATGTGGGTGCGAGTTTATATCATTAGGTTCTCCATGTGTAGCCCATCGTGTATGACCTATACCTATGGTCCCAATTTCTGATTCGCTTACCAAATTCTCTAGAAAGGAAACTTTACCCTTACACTTCTTAACGTTTAATGAACCATTTAATAGTGCAATTCCAGCTGAATCATACCCCCGATATTCAAGTCGTTTTAAACCCTTAATAATGATATCTTTAGCTTGCTTATCTCCAATGTACCCAACAATTCCACACATACTATCCACAATTTTTTTTAATTTCAAAGAACATACAAAATAATGTATTTTAAATTCATAACTCATTAAAAATCATCTAATTTTCTTCTATGCAACTTTGTTTTTTTTCAGATCGTAAATCGAAGAATTTCCTTCCATTAACATTAACAAGACCAGTCTTTGATCTTCGCTTAGGTATTTTAACGATACAAGAAAAGTGGGAAAAATATCTAAATACTCAATTTACGGCAGGAATTTATGAGGAATACTTATCCTCTGTATTTAAATCACACCAAATAGACAATGAACAGATTTGTATTTGGGTAAATAGTAGATATCTACCTACTAACGATTTGGTAAACACTATTAAAAGTTTAGCTAATGGGGAATGTTTAGTACAAAATGATGAAATCATAGCTGCTAATATTGATGGTAACCGATCTATTTCAATGTACAATAACAAAGACTTTAGAGTTGATGAGTTGACTAAAGTCGAATATAGTCTAGAAACAAAATCTATTTCGTTTTTCTGGGATTTACTAAGTCTAAATGGAGAAGGGATCTCTTCAGATCTTCAATTCTTTAACTATAATCCAATTGGAGATTCTAGATTAAATAAAGATTCAATTTTCAGAAACGCTGAGAAAATTTTCATCTCAGATAGTGCTAAAATAGAACCTGGATGTATTTTCATTGCAGATAATGGCCCAATTTTTATTGGTGATAATTCTACTATTGAAGCTGGCTCTATTGTTAAAGGACCTGTAGCAATTTGTAAGGGCGCCACTATTAAAATGAGAGCGAGAATTTATGATTCAACTACTATTGGCCCTTTCTCTAAAGTTGGCGGAGAAGTTTCAAACAGCATTTTTCACTCATATTCTAATAAAGCACACGATGGGTTTGTTGGAAATTCATTAATTGGACAATGGTGCAATTTCGGTGCAGATACTAATACATCAAATCTGAAAAATAATTATGCAGAAGTGAAAGTTTTTGATTGGACTTCTAAAGTTGAATATGAAAAAGGATTTCAATTTTTTGGGACAATTTTTGGAGATCATTCTAAAACAGCTATAAATACCGTTCTAAACACAGGCACAACTTGTGGTGTTTCATCTAATATTTTTTCTCTAGGATTCCCTCCAAAGTACATCCCTTCATTTCTATGGATGGGACAAGAAAAAACATTACCTCATGATTTTGAAAAAGCTATTTCTGCAATGAGAGCTATGATGAAAAGAAGGGATGTTGAGTTGAGCGATAATTATATTGAAATGATGAAGTTTATTGCTGAATCTAGTTAACTTTATTATTACTCTCGGTTTAGATCAAGTTATTACAGAATATATTTCATTTTTTTAAATCTGATATATCATAGTTAATACCAATCATTTTTTCAGGCTCATCATTTACTCCTAATATTAAATCTGCTTTGGCTAAAATATATCTTATGCTACCGTCAGGTTTTTTTATTCTAAATTCTGCATCAAATCTGGACTTTGTTTCAATTGCTTTTTTCAGCTTTTCTTCTATTCCTGCTAAATCTTCTGCTAGTACCGAGTCAGAATAACTATTGTAACCATCTGAAAACTGTTCTCTAGTTATTCCATAAATTTCCAGCATCTGGTCATCCCATTCTAAGCCATTTGTCTTGATATCCCATTCCCATATCCCAATTAATCCCGTATTCAATGCCAAAGATAATTTTGTCGAGAGTTTTTGTAATTCATCTTTTTGAATTCTCAGCATTTGCCCATCACTTATAATTTGGCTTTCGAATTGCATTTTCTCATCTATATCAATTATAGACCCAACCATTCTAATTGGATTATCTTCAAAATCCCAACTAGCCTGGCCAACACTTTCAAACCATTTGTACCCACCAGACTTTATTTTCAATCGTATCTCTATCTTATAACTTACTTTATCCTCGAGATGTGCTTTAACAGCGTTTTCAACTTTTAATCGATCATCTGGATGAACTAATTTGTATAAAAACGTAGAGTAACTAGCTGAAATTTCATTAGGTTCGTAGCCAAGTAGAATATAAAATTTATCTGACCACCACTCAGTTCCATCAGGAATATACCAATCCCAAATACCGGCATTAATTGCCTCTATTGAAAGATCAAATCGCTGAGTTGATTTAAATAATTTCCCTTTTGATTCAGATAAATCACTGATAGTTTCTTCTAATTCTCTATTTTCTTGTTCATATTTTTCGAAAAGAGGTTTAAAAATATATTTGAACTCAAACAGTAGCACAAAAAGAGAAAAAAAAGCTAAAGAAATTTCTAAAAAAATTAGATTTCTAGTTCTTATACCAGACTCATACTCGAATGAATTTACAATCTCATCCATCTTCGATAAAAAAATCATTTCATTTTCTAAAACCATAGAAAATGAATTAACTAATTGAATTGAACTATCTGCATTAAGAATAGCAGTAGAAATTGTACTTTGAACTGGACTTAGACTATTGAAGAGAACTTGGATTTTTTCACTTTCTAATATTGGCAAGCCTAATATTTGGTCTCCTTTTTGGAGACCTTCATGAACGATATCCCATTCTAGTACCTGATTTTTTAACCTTTCGAGATCAAAAGTTCCATCAATTACTTGATATGCTTCTTTTACTATTTTCTGACTTATCATTCGTTGCCTTCCCGCAAGATTAATTACGGTTGCATCGAATTGCTGTACACTAAGTACCTTTTGTATCAAAAACTGATTAAATATGGTCAAAAAAACGACTGTAAATAATCCTATAAAATAGGCTTTCTGCTTCGCTATCTTTTTTTTCTCGGTACCCATTATCGTACTTAGATCTAAGTTTATTGTAAGAGTAACATGAGAAAAAAATCACTCAATAAAAATTATAAAATTCTTCGGGTAGTCAGATAAGCATCCGCCCAATAGCGTTCTTGTATCCCAGAAATCATAACTCCAGAGCTTGTGGAAGCATGAAGAAACTGTTCATTGTTTATCATTACCCCAACATGATATGAATCTCTGCCGGTTTTAAAGAAGATCATATCTCCTAGTTTAATTCTGTTTTTTCTTACTGATTTCCCCTCTTTCATTTGCTCTCTAGTGTTTCTTGGAAGCTCCATCTCAAAATAATCAGCAAAAACAATTTGCATGAATGAAGAACAATCGACCCCATTATAACCCGTTCCTCCAAGAACATAAGGGACTCCTTTCCAATCTTTATACGCTAAATCTAGCGATGAAATGATCTCTTTTTCACTCTTTGAAAGATTAGTTGTAATACTTGTTGATGGTACGGTTGCAGTTGAAATGCTTACAGGCGTAGGATTATCTTCCCTTTCCTTTCGTTCTTCCCAGGGTATAGTTCCTCTTTTTACCATACCGCATGATGAAAGTAGAATAATTAATGAGATTAATATGAATAGGTTTCTAATCATTCAATTATTTTGTTTCTAAAAAATAAAGCAGGTATTGCCTATTTTCAAAGTATTCCTTTAAAAATGTTAGTTGAATTGGAGAAAAATAAAGAATGAACTTACTTATTAATATAGATCACGTTGCAACATTACGAAATGCACGAGGAGAAGGATACCCAAACCCAGCTGAAGCTGCAACACTATGTGAAGATTCAGGTGCAGATGGAATCGTTTTTCATTTAAGAGGTGATCGAAGACATATAAAGGATTTTGATGTTGAAGCTTTAAAAAAAACTGTTAAAGGCACGCTTGATTTTGAGATGGCAGCTTCTGATGAAATGCTAAGCATATTAAAATCTACAAACCCTGATTTATGTACTCTAGTACCTGAAGGGCGAGAAGAATTAACAACAGAAGGCGGGTTAAATATGGAGTCAGTTTTTCAGGATTTTAAAGAACGGGTTTTCCCTTCAATTCGTGAAACCGAAATTGAGATTTCACTTTTTCTTGACCCTAACCCAAGAGATATAAATTTGGCATTTGAGCTAGGAAGTGACGCAATTGAACTCCATACAGGAACATTTGCGAATACAACATCGGATGAAGAAAGAATTCATGAGCTTAAACGATTAAAACAAGCAGCTAATCAAATTCATGAGTTGGGAATGAAAGTAAATGCTGGTCATGGATTAAACTTAGAAAATCTTCCAGTTTTTTTAGATGTAGTACCACACCTAAATGAAATAAGTATTGGACACGCTTTGATTAGTAAATCGCTATTTTGGGGTCTTCCAAAAACAGTAAAAGCATATCTAGAAATCATGAGTATCTACAAGGATGTAAAGTGAGTAAAGAAGAAATAAAGCATAAATCTGGTTATGTAGCGATTGTTGGAAAGCCTAATGCGGGTAAATCAACTCTAATGAATCAAATATTAGGGACTAAGCTTTCCATAACAACCCATAAAGCTCAAACTACTCGGCATCAAATTGTTGGGATTCATTCTGAAGATAATGCTCAAATCATTTTTTTAGATACTCCAGGGATTATTAATCCAACATATGAGCTTCAAAAAGCGATGATGCGATTTGTTGAGAAAGCTGAAAAAGATGCTGACATCATCCTTTTTATTGTTGAAGTTTCGGAAAATAATATCCCAGATTATGCTTTTGATGAATTAAGAAGGTTTAAAAAACAAGTTGTATTAGTCATCAATAAAGTTGACACGGAGGAGCAAAAAGTAGTACAACATTTAAGTGAATACCTTAATTCTAGATTTAAATTTACCAATACAATTTTTGTTTCAGCATTAGATGGTCAAGGAGTAAAAGGCTTAGTAGAAACATTGGTAAATGCACTACCTGAAGGCCCTCCATTTTATCCAAAAGACGAACTAAGTGAACACCCACTTCGCTTTTTTGCTTCAGAATTGATTCGAGAGCAATTATTTCTACAATATCATGAAGAACTTCCGTATTCAGCAACTGTTGAAGTAATTCAATATGAAGAACGTACAGACATGGATTACATTAATGCAGAGATTATTGTTAACCGGATGTCGCAAAAAGGTATGATTATTGGTAAAGGTGGAAAAGCTATTAAAAAGCTAGGAACAGAATCTAGAAAATCTATTGAAGAGTTTGTTGATCGTAAAGTCTTTTTAGATTTACATGTAAAGGTTCGTGATAAATGGAGAGATAACCCAAATATGGTTAAGAATTTCGGTTACTGATTTTACATTTTTTGTTCTACCTATTTTTTAGCTTTTTACTCATATTCAATACTCTCTACTAAACTTAATTAATGAGTGATTATGAGTTTCAAAAATGTTCTCTTTACTGCTTTAATCAATTGTATTCTATTTTCAACCGGCTTTTCTCAGGATTCTATTAGTCCTCGATTTACTACATCCCCAGCAATTTCTCCAGATGCCTCAACTATTATATTCTCCTATGATAGTGATCTTTGGAAAGTCTCAGTAGATGGAGGGACAGCAACTAGACTAACAGGAATGGGTGGCAATGAGTCTGCGGCTAGTATTTCACCAGATGGAAAATGGCTTGCTTTTACTTCCGATCAATATGGCAATAACGATGTATATCTCATGCCGGTTACAGGTGGGGAAATTAAACAATTAACTTTTCATCAAGCTGACGATCAAGTCGAATCATGGAGTTGGAATTCAGAAATAATTTATTTCTCATCTGGTAGATATAATCGAATTAGTTCGTATTCAATCCCAATTACTGGTGGTACTCCAAACCGTCTATTTGGACATTATCATAATAATGTCCATAATTTGATTGAACATCCTTCTAGCAATGTATTCTACTTTAATGAGTCTTGGGAGAGTTTCAATTTTCCTCAAAGAAAAGGATATAAAGGTTCATTTAATCCTGATATTAAATCATACAATACTGATTCAAAAACATTCACCAAACATACTAACTGGGAAGGTAAAGACATTTGGCCAACCATTAGTGAAAATGGATCTTTGTATTTTATATCAGATGAATTTAATGGAGAATACAATCTCTATACTTTAGAAAATGGTACGCCTAAACAACTAACTTCATTTATAACCTCAGTAAAATATCCAAAAGTTAGTGCCAACGGAGAGGTTATTGTATTTGAAAAGGATTACCAATTATTCACTTATGAAGTAGTATCTGGAAACACTCAAATGGTTCCTATTTCTATTTTTCAGAATAATACATTAGCTCAAAGTCAGAGTTTCGATATAACCGGTAACATAACAAATGTAGACGTTTCGGTTGATGGAAAAAAGATGGCTTTTATCTCACGCGGTGAGCTTTTTGTTTCTGATATCGATGGAAAATATATCCGTCAAATTGAGACTTCTTCAATGGGTAGAGTACTCGAAGTAAAATGGTTGAGTGATAATAAAACGCTTCTTTTTAATCAGACTGTTGATGGATATCAAAATATATTCACAATCGCTGCAGATGGATCTGAAAAAGAAATAAAACGCACATCTGACAATCAGAATAACAGGGATATTGAAGTAAATTCAGACCGTACCAAGGTAATTTATCATAGCGGAAGAGAAGAGTTAAAAATGATGAATTTGGAATCCTTTAAAAGTGAAATCGTTGTAGAAGACGAATTCTGGGGATTTCAAAATACTCAAGCCTATTTCTCCCCCAATGATGAATATCTTCTCTATAATGCCAAAAGGGATTTCGAACAAGACATCTTTATTTATCATATCGAAAGCAAAGAAATTCTGAACTTAACAAAAACAGGAGTTTCTGAACTTGCGCCATATTGGTCTCCAGATGGGAAATATATTTATTATTCAACAACTCAAACTAGTCCTACCTATCCAAGAGGATCTGGAAATTTTGATGTTTTTAGGCTTGCTTTAGATCGCTTTGAAGAACCTTTCAAGTCTGATAAGTTTGAGGAGCTTTTTGATGAGGATGAAGATGCTGAGGATTCGAAAAAGAATGAGGAAGAGAAGTTAGATATAACTATCAACACAGACCGAATAATGGAACGTGCTGAAGCTGTGGGTGAACGTTTTGGGAATCAGTTTGTAAGTGTGGTGCTCCAAGATGGCGATAAAACGATGGTACTTTATACAAGTAATCATGATGAAGGAAATTCCGCACTATATGTTACGACCTACCAACCTTTTGAAAGATTAAAAACTTCAAAAATCGACGGAATTAATCAGGTTCAGTTTATAAGTGTTTCAAATGGAAAAGCATATGCGATTAGTGGTGGCTCTATTTATAAAATTGATGCTAGTTCAGCCAAGGCAACGAAAATTGAAACAGAACATTCATTCCAAAGAAACCTTCAAGATGAATTCTATCAAATGTTTGAAGAGTTCTGGGCGAATATGGAAGAAAATTTTTATAACGAAACATTCCATGGCATAGATTGGGAAAAAATAAGAGATCAATACCGAACTTATCTTCCTTCTCTTACCAGCCGAAGAGATCTGCGAAGAATGAATAATGACATGCTTGGGGAGCTCAATTCTTCTCATCTTGGCTTCACTTCTAATGGATCTGAGGAAAACGAATTCTATTCTACTGTCTCACTATCCTCAGGATTAATATTCAGCGAAAATAACCCCTATTCTGTTTCTTCAATTGTTAAAAGAGGTCCGCTCGATGTTACTGGGAAAGATGTGAAAATTGGAGACGAGTTGGTTGCTGTAAATAGAATTTCAATCGATAGAAACCTGAATCGTGAATTATACTTTTCATTCCCTGAAATGCAAGAAGAACTCTTGTTAACATTCAAAAGAGCGAACACTACATTTGATGTAAATATTCATCCAGTTTCTTATTTCTCTACTAGAACAGGGCTTTATGATGAGTGGGTTGATTCTAATCAACAGATGGTTGATAAAGAGACAAACGAAAAAGTCGCTTATGTGCATATGAAAAATATGGGTGGTGGCGAACTTCAAAATTTCTTAATCGAAATGACATCAGAAGCTTATAACCGTGATGCTCTTATTCTAGATTTAAGATATAATACAGGTGGAAATGTTCATGATGAAGTTCTTCAGTTTTTATCGCAACGAAAATATGCGCAATGGAAATATCGAGAGGGTAAAATGACTGGACAATCAAATTTTAATCCGGCTGATAAGCCTATTATTCTATTGATAAATGAACAATCTTTAAGTGATGCAGAAGTTACCGCTGCTGGGTTTAAAGAGCTAAAACTTGGTACTGTTGTTGGTACAGAAACCTATCGATGGATTATATTCACGTCGGGTAAAAGCTTAGTAGATGGTTCATTTTATCGTTTACCTAAAGTAGGAGTTTATGGACTTGATGGCTCCAACTTAGAAAAGACAGGAGTTGCTCCTGATATTGAAGTTCACAACAATTTTAAAGACCGATTAACTGGTAATGACCCTCAGTTAACTAGAGCAATAGAATTAATACGAGAGCAATTAAGAAATTAATCGTTTTAAAACTCGCTTCAATGCTTTAATTGGAGCAAGTTTTAAATAATAAGTATTGAAATAGTAGTCTCACTCTCCTCAAAAATGGTGTACTAACAATTACTTATAAATTCTTTTATAAAAATCTATACTCGGTATTGCATGCTAAATAATATTCTCCTAAGCTTTAGGTAATGAAATTTTCAAACCAACATATCTCTTTTACGCCCGCATACTGTTGTATGTGTATGTGCTTAATGTGCACATGATAAAGGGCAAGATATAAACAGTTTTAAAAAACAATAAGCCCTTTTGAATGCAATATCAGAAGGGCTTTTTTGTTGGAATAAATTACATCGTTCTTTAAAATCTATTGCATTCTCATTAAGAAAGGTGGAGGGATCAGGTCCTACGAAGCCTTGGCAACCGTCTCAACAAAAGTTGAGGAAAGGTGCTACATCCTGCTCAACGTACTATTAGCCGTCGTTGGGAAAAATGAGTTCGAAAGCTATTGGTATAAAAGCCTTGTTCGAATTCATTTTGAACAAGGCTTTTTCGTTTTAACAAAAAAATAGAACCCTCACTCAAAATTTACAAACCAATGAGCAACGAATTAAAAGATCGCAAACTAAAATTTGAAACACTGCAATTACACGCAGGCCAACAACCTGATCCCACTACTGGTTCAAGAGCGGTTCCTATTTACCAAACTACTTCATTTAATTTCAATGATTCCGATCATGCTGCAAATCTTTTTGCGCTTCGAGAGTTTGGAAATATTTACACTCGAATCATGAATCCTACGACCGATGTGTTCGAACAACGAATTGCAGCTCTAGAAGGTGGTGTTGCTGCGTTAGCTACAGCCTCTGGACAAGCCGCACAGTTCTTAGCAATCTCAAACCTTGCCCAACAAGGTGATAATATTATCTCTACTCAAAATTTATATGGAGGTACTTATAATCAGTTCAAAGTTACTCTTCCGCGTTTAGGAATTGATGTTCGCTTTGCAGATGAAGATACCGTTGAAGAATTCGAAAAACTGATTGATGATAACACAAAAGCTTTATATGTAGAATCCATTGGAAATCCACGAGGTAACGTAGCCGACTTTGAAGGACTAGCAAAGCTTGGTGATAAATATGGAATTGCACTTATTGTTGATAATACCTTTGGAGCAGGTGGTGCATTGGTTCAACCAATAAAACATGGTGCAAATGTGGTTACTTCTTCAGCAACAAAATGGATTGGAGGTCATGGAACTTCTATAGGTGGTGTAATTGTGGATGGCGGAAACTTCAACTGGGGTAATGGTCGATATCCATTATTCTCTGAACCTTCACCTGGATACCATGGCTTAAATTTCTGGGAAGTTTTTGGATCCGATGGACCTTTTGGAAATATCGCTTTTGCAATTCGCGCTCGTGTTGAGGGTCTTCGAGATTTTGGGTCGTCTCAATCTCCGTTCAATAGCTTCTTACTACTTCAAGGAGTTGAAACCTTGTCGCTACGAGTTGAACGACATAATGAAAATGCACTCAAGTTAGCTGAATGGCTAAAAGAACAAGAAGCCGTTGACTGGGTAAACTTTACAGGACTTCCAGAGCATGACTACCACGAAAGAGCAAAGAAATATTTAAAATCAGGCCACTTTGGGTCTGTATTAACTTTTGGTGTTAAAGGTGGCTACGATAGTGCAAAAACATTCATCAATAATGTAAAGCTAGCAAGTCATTTAGCGAATGTTGGAGATGCTAAAACACTCGTTATTCATCCTGCTTCAACCACTCATCAGCAGCTTTCTGAAAGTGAGAAATCATCAAGTGGTGTAAAGGCAGACTTGATACGTGTCTCGGTAGGAATCGAGCACATTGATGACATCAAGGAAGACTTTGTGAATGCTTTTGCACAATTGGAAGTAGCATAAGTTTAAAATGATTTGGTTCATACTGAGGGATAGCCAAGTATCTATACAGTTTAATAATCTTATAGATCTTTAGGAAGTAACCTCAGGATGACTTTTTATATATTGAATAATCAAGAAAAATATTAAAAACTCATGGACCCAATTTGAGTTCATGATGACTATTTATGAGCGAATTAAAGAAGTACATATTTAATACTACATTTACTACTGAGTCAGGTTTTGAACTCGAGAATCCAGAAGTAGCTTATCATACTTGGGGAAATCTCAATAAGAGAAAAAATAATGTAGTTTTAGTGATTCACGCTTTAACTGGAAATTCTAACCTTGAAGATTGGTTCTCTGGATTTTTTGATTCTTCAAGTCCCATTGATTTAGAGAAGGATTTTGTTATTTGCATGAATATTCCAGGAAGTTGCTATGGATCTGTTGGCCCATGGTCAATAAATCCAAAAAGCGGGAAGCCTTACCAAGGAGACTTTCCAATATTTACCATCCGAGATATAGTTCGATTTCAGCAACTATTGCTGAATGAACTTGAGATTACAGAAGTCAAGCTCGTTCTTGGAGGTTCAATGGGTGGAATGGTTGCCCTTGAATTTGCCATAATGGATGATCGTATTCGAAAATCTTGTATGGTAGCCATGGGAAAATCACATTCACCTTGGGCTATTGGAATAAGTGAAACCCAGCGACAAGCATTATATGCCGACCCAATTTGGAATGGTGGATTTTATGAGCATGATAATCCACCTAAGAATGGACTTTCAGCTGCACGTGCAATGGCTATGCTTACCTATCGTACGCCTCAAAACTACCAAGAAAAATTCCAACGGAATGTAAATTCAGAAAAAAACATCTTTGAAGTAGAATCATATCTACAATATCAGGGACTGAAATTAGTAGAACGTTTCGATGCATTAACTTACGATCGCATGACGCGATCTATGGATACACATGACATTTCTAGAGATAGAGAATCATTTGAAGAAGTTCTTGGCAAACTTAAAACCCCTGTGTTGGTAATTGGGATTGATTCAGACCTACTATATCCAACCTACGAACAAAAAGAACTCGCTGATCTTATACCAAATGCAATATATAAGGAAATCAACTCGATCTATGGTCATGATGCCTTCTTGATTGAGTTTGGACAGATCAATGAGGCTTTGGAGGAGTTTTTAAACTAGCATATTTTTTTTAAAACTTGTTTTATTAATACAAAAAAACTGAATGTTATTTTTTTCCTAAAAAATTAGTATTGTTTGTATCAAATAAACTTATTATTTCATGAAAATTCTATTCGTTTATCCTGAAATGCCTGAAACTTGTTGGACAATGGACAAGGAAATCCAACTAGGTGGCTATAAAGCTCTATTTCCTCCATTAGGTCTTCTAGGTTCAAGTTTGAAGTGCAACAATTATTAAATTTTTTCATAGCATTCTTTAGGGGTTTTATAGTTCAATCTTTTTCGTGGTCGGTTGTTTAATATCTCAGCAATTTGAGTGCAACTTC